>Ga0189288_10136_pt1 | contig 67582 bp, 60 predicted proteins | sample UW105minimetaG_FD_130316 | JGI IMG/M metagenome (GOLD analysis project Ga0189288, IMG submission 130316) | Marine microbial communities from the Costa Rica Dome - UW105 mini metaG | ecosystem: Environmental > Aquatic > Marine > Oceanic > Photic zone | place: Costa Rica: the Eastern Pacific...
GAAGCTCAATAACAATTCATAGACTAGCCCTAACAATTTACTCAAAAGGACGCAAAACGCTTGGCTTGTGCTCCTTCGTCGCAAAGTATAGCCAAACATTTTCCGCCTTTTAGTAAGGCGTTATACGCTACTGGAATTCTTAATCAATGAGCACTAAACAAGGAATAGTTCTGTTAGTAATAGCTGCGTCAATAGCTGCATTAACCGCTTTCGCTCACCTATCCTGTATCTTTTTGGGGCCTCAGTGCTTTGAGACTCAAATGGCTCCAGTCAGCGTAATTGAATCGGCTAAAGCAGGAACACTTTTGGCACCGCTGGGTACGATCGTGGTTTCGGCAATATTTATCGTTTTTGGCTGTTACGCTCTGTCGGGCGCTACACTCATTCGCAGACTTCCGTTACTCAGCTTTGGCATATATGCAATTGCTGCTGCGTGTATTATACGTGGCATTTTGCCAATTCAACTCTGGATGAGGCACCCACACAAGGTAACTGACACGGTTTTAATTGTGGGTGTTGTATGGCTACTTGTTGGGCTATGCTATCTCTTTGGGTACAAGGCAGTTAATGGCAAACGCGTATAACAACCCAATCAACACACTCACTGCGTTCGCTGGGACGCATACACGCGGGGCGGCTGCGCCATTATGCCCCACATGTCTGCGCCCGTTATTGGAAAGTTATGTGCCCTTCGGGTTGTAAGTGGCGGTAGAGGTATCGCAGTAAATAGAAGGGTAGAAATCTGTGCCATCGAAAGGTACAGTTGATCGTTCAAAATTGAGACAACGTGGTAACCAATGGAAGGTTACGAGTCACATCAAGGTTCCTTCCGTCCGCTCATCGAGCACCGCTTAGAATCTCAAATAAATTCAAATGTTATGTGCCGCATTCCATGTGCCAGCGTCGAGTAGTTTCTTACGTAGGTATTTCATCGCAGCACATAACAAGTGGCAGCATCGGACAATTTGTTCCGTGGCCTTTTTGTGTTGGCCGCTACGCTAACACAAAAATCCACTCCACAAATTCCCGCTGTGCCAGGCGTTAGCTGGGATTGCCCCATCTGAATAGTGATACTATAGTGTCACTATTAGTCTGATTCAGGGTGAGCCCATGAAAGTTGAGCTGGTTACGAATCTCAAGCGCCAAGCGACAAAGATTCTGGCAGATTTGCACGTGTCTAAAGAGCCGATACTGATCACGGAGCATGGTCAGCCATCTGCATACCTTGTTGATGTGCAGGATTACGAGTTCATGCAGCGCCGACTTGAGCTGCTTGAGGGGCTGTCACGGGGGGAGCGTGCTGTACTTGAGGGAAGAACGTACAGCCAAAGTGAGGCCAGAGAGAAAATGAGTAAATGGCTGAAGTAATCTGGACTGAGCCGGCCCTTCAAGAATTAAGCGCAATCGCAGAGTACATTGCTCTGGATAATCCTGCCGCTGCAAGCCGTCTGGTAGAAGAGGTTTTTGATAAAACCGATCGCTTGGAAGATTTTCCGCAATCCGGGCGGACTCCTCCAGAGCTTCCTAATTCGGTATACAGGGAAGTAGTTGTTCCACCGTGTCGCATTTTTTATCGTGAGAATGATAAGCGGGTTTTTGTCCTTTATGTAATGCGGGAGGAAAGGCAACTCCGTGCGTACATGCTCGAGAGCAGCTAGCCAGGCGCGTCACTCGGATGCCTTTGTCTCCGCTTCGCTACTTCAAAGTCACCGGTGCGCTTCAGCGTTAGGCTTATAGAAAAATGGAGTTCGTAATGAAACAGGTGGTGCTATCACTCTTCATTGTCCTTTTAAGTGCTTGTGCATCGACGAACTGGTCGGCAAGAAACTATCAAGATGAATTTACCGATCAAAAAACGTGCAGAGTAGTTTACGGAACTGATTTTGGTAAGGGAATGGTCAAGGGGTTAGGCGGTATACATTATTATCCCTTCATTGAGAATGGTCCTGATGGTGTTGTTTTTGGGGTGCACAACGATTACGAAGTACCTGTTGGCGATGTTCAGATACGGATTGATGGGAATAACTTTATCTCGATATCGCAATCTGAAACCCCTTTGCGCTTTTCCTCAAGCTCCCACGAGATAGATATGTCTTACATGAAAGGCATTGAAGGTGTTGACGCTGAGGCGATGGAGAAATCTATGGCTGCGACTATGGAAAATGTCCAAAAAATGTCAAGCCCGTACACGGCCACAGCGGGTGAAAAAGCGGAGAAGATTGTCGACCAACTTCAAGTAGGCAAAGTGCTCAAAATGCGTATTATCGGATTTGGAGTGAATTCAGTCGCAACAACTACTGGAGAATATGCATTAGGCGAAGATATCAAACAGGCACTGGCTAACTGTGGCATCTAAGCCTAACAATCGCAGGCACGGCGACGTCTTTTCCATTGCGGCTTCGCCTCCATTACAAGGGCGCCGCTAAGCTTCGCGTTAGATTTAAAAGAATCAGGAGAGTACGTTGCCAATTGAGCCGTCTGATTATGCCCACAATGAAGCCTGGCTGCTTTTCCAATTGAACGAAGCACCGGTGATGACGGAGGCCGATGGAGATTTCAACGCTATGGCCATCATGGAGGTGGCAACGGGGATGATCTTTGGCATGGAGCTTGTTCAGGTAAGCATGTCTGGTTTGCCGGAATTCCTGTCACGGAAATTGTTGGCCGACGCTGAAGGCCAATCTGGCTCAAGACCCCAAAAATTGTTCATAGCGACTGAGTACCACGCGGATGATCTGGTCAAAGTCGCTGAGGCCATGGGGATTGAAGTTGAGCGAGTCCCGGCCAAAGATCTATCCGGCATAACACAGGAAGCGAGGGAAGGTTTCGCGGCCCATGTTTCAGGCGGTAGGATCCAATAAATCTAACCAAGTGTTCCAGTTCGTTCCGGGCCTGACGGCCCTCCACCGGATGCCCTTTTCGCTGCGCTACAAGGGCACCGCTGAACAACGGCGTGTGTGCCGGGCATGGCACAGAACTAGGGAGGTGAAAGTCCTCCTGCCAGGTGTTCGCAGAGCCGAAGGCTAGGAGAAGGGCAAGGGCGTCATCGTGAGGTGGGGTCTGGAGGAAGCTCAATCCAAAGCGGCGGGGCGACGAACAGGAACCCGATACGAGGTGTGGTACACCCGGGGCGAGTGGGCACGTGACCGCGAAGCCCTCCTTCTGCGATTGGGGTGTACTTTATAAATCGGGCGTTCACGCCGTGAAAGCTCTGTGCCTTACCCCGGGAGGTCTGCCACGTGTGGACGGACCCACTGAGAGACGAGCGATCGCTTCTGATCGCGTGGCAGAAATCAGCCGAGGGCATAGTAGGTTCGCCCGTGAACTGAAGGCCCGAACAGAGACAGGAGTCGAGAGTCCGTGCAGGGAAACGGGATGGCATCCGCAAAGCAGCTTGCGCTGCCCCTGGAGCAACCAGGGGATGAACCCGTTGCCGGAAACCGGGAAGACTCGCACTCCGTTCAACCTTCACCGTGGATGGCGCGTGTATTGAGCAGGGACAACCTCAATCGCGCCCTGAAACAGGTTCGACGTAACAAGGGAGCGCCGGGCATCGACGGCATGACCGTGGATGAGCTGCCAGATTATCTGCGCCAACACTGGCCGGAGATTCGGCAGCAGTTGCTCCAGCAGACCTACCGACCAAAACCGGTCCGGCGGGTCACCATCCCCAAAGCCAACGGCGGTTCCCGCCCTCTGGGTATTCCAACGGTGCTGGATCGCTTTATCCAGCAAGCAATCGCTCAGGTTATCCAGCAGGACTGGGAACCCCGCTTCCATCCACACAGCTATGGCTTCCGTCCGGGACGCTCTGCGCATCATGCGGTCCGATACGGACAGCATTGCGCTCGGGAAGGCCGTAACTGGATAGTGGATCTGGACCTGGAAGCCTTCTTCGATCGGGTAAATCATGATCGGCTGATGGCACGGCTGAAACGGCATACGCCGGACAGGCCGATGCTCAGGCTGGTCAACCGGTACCTGAAGGCAGGCGTTCAGATCGACAACCGCAAAGCTCCGACCCCCGAGGGCGTGCCGCAAGGCGGGCCACTGTCCCCGGTGTTGGCGAATGTGGTGCTGGACGAACTGGATTGGGAGCTGGACCGGCGCAACCTGCGCTTCGCTCGCTACGCGGATGACTGCCAGATCTACGTGGGCAGTCACCGCGCAGGCGAGCGGGTGATGGTGAGTCTGACGCGCCTTATCGAGGACTCACTGAGGCTCACAGTGAATACACGAAAGAGCGCGGTAGACCGGCCCTGGAAGCGCAGCTTCCTGGGCTTCACCCTCAGCCGGAAAGGGCAGCGATTGAAAGTGGCTGACAAAGCCATCACCAAGCTGAAAACCCAGATCCGGATACTGAGCCGCCGAACACGGGGCCACTCACTGGCCCGGGTGATCGCAGATCTGAAAGAGACCCTGCTTGGTTGGAAAGCGTACTTCGACGCAGCCGAAGTACTGAGCCCGCTGCGGGACCTGGACAAGTGGATACGGCGGAGAATGAGAAGTTACGTGTGGAAGCAATGGGGCCGAAGGGGGTATCGTGAGCTGAGAAAGCGGGGTGTCCCGGTCAGATTGGCCTGGAACACCGCGAAATCAGCCCACGGCCCGTGGCGGCTGAGTCATTCGCCGGCCCTGCGGGAAGCCTTACCGGCCCGGTTGTTCCGGAGCTATGGAAAGATCACCATCTGGAGATCATTGGCGAAAATCTCGTAAGCCGAGGCAGTGCTTACAAGACGGAGATCGACCTCCGCAAAGTTGATAAGCTCGTGCTGAACAAGAGGCGGTCCCGAGTCGACTCCATTATCTTGAAAGGTTCGGAGCTTCAGGGCACAAGGCTCGAGCATTACGAGAACATGGATTTTTTGGCGGAATTAATCGAGCGGGTCGTTGGTCAGGATAAAGTGAGGGTGCAACGTTGGCTGCACTCATAACAAGGCAATTAAATTCGTTACGGCCTTGTCAGGGCGCCGTTTATTGCTGGCGTTATGCGTCACTGCACAAGAAGAACATCACTGTTCATCTCGCGAGGAAATGACAATGAAACAAACTGGTCAATGCTTGTGTGGATCGATTAAATACGACATTACAGGCAGTCCAAATTTAGTGGCTGTTTGTCATTGCAGGGATTGTCAACGCAGTGCTGGGGCACCACTCGTTGCATGGGCTATGTTTCCTGAATCATCGGTCAAGGTCATCGCGGGTGTGCCGAAGACAATCAATTCATCCGGCGCTGCTATGCGTTCGTTCTGTCCAGAGTGTGGCACAGGGCTGTTCTACCGAAATGCCGATGTTCTGCCAGGTCTTATTGACGTGCAGACCGCCACTCTCGATAACCCGAACTCGCTACCACCCGGGGTCCAGGTCCAAACGGCCGAGCGCCAAACCTGGGTGCCCCACCTCGGCACGTTAAAGGCTTATGAGCGGTTTCCGTCGGGCGACGAGGAGTAACGCGTAACAAGTGATAGTAGTTTGTTTCGGGCCTTCTACCCTCCACCGGACACCCATTTAGCTGCGCTACATGGCCGCAGCTAAACAAAAGCGCTAATCTTCTTAGCTGCAGATTTAGTCATTATTGGCAGCATGGAATCTGCCTGGAAAACGTTTGCTAAGGAAGGCTTACTTGGCGATAGAGCAGTAGACTGGATTAGCAGCCAATTTATGGTTTCAACACCATTGCATGGGACCTAGATGCATGGAAAAAGGTCTGAGATTTGGGCGTGCTTTCTTGTTAACGTCTATCGCACTATTCACCAGTGCATGTGATCAACTGTTCACTGACCCACCTTTTGATGCAGACGGCAAGCTTACCAGCGCCGAGCTGAACCATTTTTTGGTGGGAATGAAAGAAGCGACGAACATCAGTGAAAAGGTGTACAACTGCATCAAGACACAGGCTGATCGTCGCGCCCAGATCGCTGGTGATCCGGAAACCCTTGATCCTGAATCGCTGTCGCTACCAGAGGAAAATTGGGTGCCTTTGGATAAGTCAGACAAACGGCTTATTTTGGCCCAGCTTGTCGTGACCGAGGCCAGCGTGTTCTGCACCACAGGGCGAGAAATGTGAGCGTCTAGAAATAGTACAAATGAAGAAGTACGGAGAATTCTATGCTCGAATTAAGACCCAATTGCGAGTGCTGCGACAAGGATTTGCCACCGGACTCCAGTGAGGCAGTCATCTGCACATTCGAATGCACGTTCTGCCAATCGTGCGCCTCGGGTGTTTTGGGTAACCAATGCCCCAACTGTGGTGGTAATTTCTCACCCCGTCCGATTCGCCCTGCGTCACTGCTTGGTAAATATCCGGCGTCAACCAAGCGGGTCTTGAAGGTGGGTGGTTGCAGAGCCAACTCATAACCAGTCGCAGTATTACGCGCCTTTTCTCTGGCCTTATCACGCCTCTGCCCGTTCCCGTCGAATCAGCAGTACCAATGCCAGCGCCGCCAGTGACCCCATAACAGCGGCGAAACTGATCCCGGTTGTCGTCAGGCTGGTCACGGTTGCCATCACGCCCAGGCCGATCACCGGCACCGAGATCGCGATATAGGCCACAACAAAGAAGGCGGACGTTACGGCGGCCTTCTCCGTCGTCGGGCTGGCTGAGGCAATGGCGCCCATGCCGGCCCGGAACGAAATACCCTGGCCCATGCCGGCAATCACGGCCCCGGTTATGAATAGTGAGAGGGATTGGGTATAGATGCCCAGTGCTATCGGAATTACCCCGAGCATCAGAGACACGCAGCCCAGGGGAAGGCGCAGCCGCAGCGGCAGGGCGCCTTGCAGGAACTGGCCCAGGGTTGAGGCGATGAAGATGCTTCCGGCAACAACACCGATCAGCAACCGGTTGTCATAGCCCAGGACCTTGCCCATCATCGCCGGAGCGATGGATGTGAAGAAGCCGCACATGGCGAAGCCGGCGAAACCGGCAATGGCGGCGGGAATGAATACGCCGCGAACTTCCGGTGGCACGCTCAGGCGCTGGATGGTGAGTTTTGGGCGAGCGGGTTTTGAGACGGTCTCCGGGGCTGCCCAGATGCAGCACACGGCCAGCAGGGCCATGGCGGAGTGCACCAGAAAGGTCAGGTGCAGTGGCCAGGGCAGATACTCGGAAAGGGCGCCGGCAAGCATTGGGCCGAGGCCAAGCCCGCCCATGTTCGCCGCCGTGGCAAAGAAGGTTGCCTTGTCCCGCCAGTGAGGCGGAGCCAATTCAAGCACGGCCACCGTGGCGGTGCCGGTAAAGATCCCCGCAGACAATCCGGACAGCACCCGGCCGGTGAGTATCATTCCCAGCCCATTGGCCTGCCAGAACACCAGGTCGCTGATGATGGAACAAGCAAGGCCCGCGAACAGCATTGGCCGGCGGCCTATCTGATCGGACCAGCGCCCCGTCATTACCAGCGCGGCGATCACACCAAAGGCATAGGCGGCAAAGATGATGGTGATCATCAGATCCGAAAAGCCGAACCTGTCCTGGTAGATGGGGTAGAGCGGTGTCGGCATGGTGGTGCCGATCATGGTCACGCTGAAGGTAAAGGTCGCGCCCAGGAATATGAGTAGCGGAAGCCATGGGTGCTGCTTGGAGGGGGCCATGCCAGAGTTCCAATGAACGGTTACTGAAAGGTCGATTACACTATCAGATGCGTTGGGCGGAATCGAAGCATCCTACCCACCAGGGCAATCGTCCAGCTTTAATCACGAAAGGAGAGAGCGTGCATCAATCAGCCGCCAAGTGGATTGTGTCGCAACTGAGGGAAAGGAACATTCCCTTCCTGATTTGTGGCGGGCTCGCCGCAAGGGGATATGGCTCTCAACGCGATCTGCATGACATTGATCTCTGGCAAGCCCCCGATATCTTAGACACCTGACAGCTTTGTGAAGTACTGCTTTTCGAAGTCCACCGGCGACAAGCCACCGTTGTTGCCGTGACGGCGAACAGGGTTATAAAACATCTCGATGTAATCGAAGATATCCTGCCGGGCTGTTTCCCGATCCTTGTAGATTTTCCGCTTCACTCGCTCACTTTTGAGTAATGAGAAGAAGCTTTCCGCAACCGCATTGTCGTGACAGTTTCCGCGACGGCTCATACTGGGCTTCAAACGGTGGTCCTTCAGGAAATCTCTCCATTCACGGCTAGTGTATTGAGAGCCTTGATCTGAATGAATCAGAACCTCCTGCTTCGGCCTTCGCCGCCAGGAAGCCATTAGTAAGGCGTCCATAACGAGGTCTGTCGACATCCGTGGCTTCATGGACCAGCCCACAATTTGCCGGGAGAACAGGTCCAGAACGGTGGCAAGGTACAAAAAGCCCTCATGGGTCCGAATGTAGGTGATGTCAGTCACCCAACGTTCGTTCGGCTTCTGAGCCTCAAAATCACGATCCAGGTGATTGGGCGCGACGTGAGCAGGTTCCCCGCCGTAGTAGCCTTTGTGGCGTTTATAGCCGCGCTGAGCGCGGATACCTTCGGCCTTCATCAATCGATATACCCGATTTTTACTGCACCTCTCGCCGAGGTCCTTGAGATCCAGGGTGATGTTCCGATAGCCATACACGCCACCACTTTCGAGCCAGGCTTGTTTGATCAGTCCCACCAAGCGGCGGTTGGCCTTGGTGCGAGGGCTTTCTGGTGCATTTAGCCAGGCATAGAAGCCACTGAAGTGAACGCCTAGAACTCGGCACATGACACGGACTCGAAATTCACTCTGGTGAGCCCTGATGAAGCGATACTTTACTTGGACTCCTTGGCAAAGAACGCTGCGGTGAGTTCAACCGGTCAACGCAAATATGCTTTGCAGCTTCTCCAAAGGTGTCAGGTAGTCGAGTGTTTTCCTCGGTCGTTCATTCAGCTTCCTTGCAAATTCATTTAACTGCTTCTGGGAATAGCCCGATAAATCGGTCTTCTTCGGGAAGTACTGGCGCAACAGCCGATTGGTGTTTTCGTTGCTGCCTCTTTGCCAGGGGCTCTGCGGGTCACAGAAATAAACCTTCATGTCGGTCGCAAGCGTGAATTTCCTGTGGTTACCCAGCTCACCCCCTCGATCCCAGGTCAGGGTTCTCTTCAACTCCTCGGGGAGCTGGCCTACTTCCCGACAAAGCGCCGAAACAACGCTTTCCGTATCTTTGCCGCCGACATGAACAAGCATCGTAAATCTAGATTGCCGCTCGACAAGCGTCGCAATATGTGAGTTCTTGGATCCGGATATCAGGTCTCCCTCCCAATGGCCAGGAACAGCCCTGTCTTCAACTTCTTTTGGCCGAGCACGGATAGAAACTAAATCTGTGATGCTGGTGCGGGATTTTTCCTCTTCAGAGCTTCTGTGCCGTGATCGACGCATACCGCGTCTTGATCGGAGGTGTTTGACAAGCTCCTTCTTCAGAACACCTCGGGCTTGAATAAAGAGACTTCGGTAAATCGTTTCATGGGACACATGCATCGACTTGTCGTCCGGGAACTGGCGTTTTAGCCAGCCTGCTACTTGCTCTGGAGACCAGTCAAGGCTCAGCTTTTCGGCAACGGCTGCACGGAGGGACTCATTCAGTGCGAGAAGGCATTTTTTCGGACGTTTTGACTGGGCCCAGGCGCGCCGATCTGCCACGTTTGCCCTGTACCGACTTCTTCCTCCGTTCCGACTGACCTCTCGACTGATGGTTGAGGTAGACCGTCCCATCGAGTCGGCAATCTGGGTAAATGTCAGTCCCGCTGAGATGCCTCTTGAAATCTCTTCGCGCTCAGAGCTACTAAGCACCCTCGCTGACCTGGAACGTCCCAGAGGGGCAATGCCGCCATGTATGGCGAGCATTCCAGTAATCGATCCAGCATGCTTCCCAAGAGCTCTGCCAATCTCGCTAAGCGACTGGCCTTTCTTCCATCGAGCCCATAGCTCCTGCTTCTGCTGATGGGTCAGCCCTCTGGTCTTTGATACTTGCTGCGGCATTTTGAAAGCCCCGATAGTTACCAGTGTGCATTATGTTGCATTGACCGGTTGAATCTACCGCGGCCTTTTTTAGTATGTCGCGCTCCTCGCTGACCCGGCGCAATTCCGCTCTGAGCTTGCGCAGCTCTTCCTGCTGCTCGCTGATTTGTTGGTGTTGGCTTCCAGCATCGCCGTATAGCTTGATCCATTTGTGCAGGCTGGCCGAGGTAATCCCCAGTCTCCGGCACACATCAGTCACTTTGTAGCCACGCTCCGTGACTTGCTTGACCGCCTCGATTTTGAATTCTTCGGAGTATCGCTTTCCGCTCATTACCAACACCTGTAGATTTGCGTTTAGTGTAACGCTATCAGGCGTCTACTGTATCGGGGGCTTGCCACTCTTTGTCCCTGGGGAGCACTTTTCGTCTGTGGTCCAGGCAGGACATCAGTTCATATCCAAAGCTGCCGCTCACCGCCGGGAGGAAGGCTGGGATCTGACCTACGTCCAGTTCAAGTATGAAGGTGTCAAAGTGGAGGTGGGTAACGCCGACCGTGCACAAATCTTCGATGCGCAAAATAGAACCTGGGTTGCGCTAAACATCGATTTTTCTCGATACGAGACCGTGCACTTACTTGGCCTTGAGCTTCCCTTGATGCTGAAGGAGGATCTTATCTGGTATAAATCCCTACTCTCAAGGCCGGTTGATATCGAGGATGTCCTGGCTATTCGGTAACAGCGATAGAGAAACACCGATGACTGTTCATTCTGGTTCCTGCCTTTGCGGCACCGTGACATTCGAGATTGAAGGCGATTTCGAGAACTTTTACCTGTGCCATTGCCAGCACTGCCAAAAGGATACGGGTTCTGCCCATGCAGCCAATCTGTTTTCGCAATCCGCCAAATTGACGTGGCTGGCCGGTGAGGATGCTGTGACGTCCTACACGCTTCCGGGTACTCGCCATAGCAAGAGTTTTTGTAAGCTGTGTGGTTCCGCACTGCCAGGCACTCAGGTTCAAGGTTTGCTTGTGGTTCCAGCAGGGTGTCTGGACACCGAAGTCTCCATAAAGCCAACGGCGCATATTTTCACGGTGAGCAGGGCAGCCTGGGATGAGGCGCTTGAAGAGGTACCCGTGCAATGACGGAACACACACAGGTTGCTGGCCTGTCTACGGATCATCTTTCAAACATTGAAAGCCACCTTGACCGTTGCTACATCCAGCCCGGGAAGTTACCCGGCGCGCTGACACTGGTCGCCCGGCAAGGGGAAATTGCCTATGTGAAAGCCCAGGGACTGATGGACGTGGAACGCAACAAGCCGGTCCGCCGGGATACGGTGTTCCGCATCTATTCCATGACCAAGCCGATCACATCTATCGCCATGATGCAGCTTTATGAACAGGGGCGGTTTTTACTGGATGATCCCGTACACAAGTATATTCCTGCCTGGAAAACCCGGCGAATTTATAAAAGCGGGGTTTACCCAAACTTCCTGACCACGCCTGCATCCAGCACCATGACAATTCGCGACCTGTTCACACATATGTCAGGTCTGACTTACGGATTTATGCAACGCACCAACGTTGACGCTGCCTACCGCGAGCTTAAGCTGGATGGCAGCCGGAGTATGACGCTGGAAGCCCTGGTCGATCGCCTCGCAGAGCTGCCACTGGAATTTTCCCCGGGCACAGCCTGGAACTATTCGGTCAGCACGGATGTGCTGGGGTATCTGGTGCAGTTGTTGGCTGATAAGCCGTTTGATGAGTATCTGCGAGAGCATATCTTTGAGCCTCTGGACATGTGTGACACCGGCTTCCACGTTCGGGATGATCAGCTTGACCGCTTCGCTGCCTGTTATCAGTACCAGGCCGGTGATCAGTTCACGCTGCAGGATGACCCCGAGACGTCTCCCTTCCGGCGCAAGCCTCAGTTCGTGTCCGGCGGCGGCGGGCTGGTTTCCACCATCGACGATTATTTCCACTTCGCCCAGGCACTGTGCCAGGGTGGCGAGTTCCGCGGGCGGCGGATTATTGGTCGAAAAACTCTGGAATTCATGTGTCGTAACCACCTGCCTTACAATCAGGACCTACCGGGCCTGTCTGTCGGTGCTTTCAGCGAGACACCTTATGCCGGCACTGGCTTTGGTCTGGGCTTTTCGGTAAAAACCGACGTCGCCAAATCCCAGACCAACGGATCGGTCGGTGAGTACGGTTGGGGTGGCCTTGCGAGCACCAACTTTTTCGTCGATCCCGTGGAGGAGCTGGTGATGATCTTCATGACGCAACTGATTCCCTCATCAACATACCCCATCCGTCAGGAGTTACGGGCAATCGTTAACGGAGCGCTGCTATGAACACAGTTTCAACACCCTATCCAATTGGCACTCCCGGCACTCCCTGGGGCGATGCGGAACGCGCCGAGTGGTTGTCACGGCAGACCCGCCAGCGCAGTTACGAGGCGGAGGTGTTGAGTGTGATCGAGGGCCTGCGCTCGCGCTTTGATGTGGAAGAGTACGGCGCTCTGGATTACGGCCCGGATTACTATCCGCTGATGGCGATTCGCAGCCGCGACTGGAATAACGATCTGCCGGTGGTGCTGATAACCGGCGGCGTTCACGGGTATGAAACCAGTGGTGTGCATGGCGCGCTGCAGTTCCTGGATAAGCACGCGGAGGATTATGCCGGCCGCGTGAACTTGCTGGTTGCGCCCTGTGTCAGTCCCTGGGCGTATGAGCGCATTCATCGCTGGAACTATAATGCGATTGATCCCAACCGTTCATTCCACGAGGGCAGTCGGGCGGAGGAGTCAGCCGCCCTTATGCGATTGGTAGCGCCTGTTCGTGACAGTGCCTTGATTCATATCGACCTGCACGAGACTGCCGATACCGACGAATCGGAGTTTCGCCCGGCGCTGGCTGCCCGCGACGGCAAGCCGTTCGAACCGGCGGGGATTCCCGATGGCTTTTACGTGGTCGACGACAGCGAGAACCCACAGCCTGAATTCCAGCAGGCATTGATCAGAGCGGTGGAGCAGGTGACGCATATTGCGCCGGCCGATGACAGCGGCGAGATCTTCGGCTCCCCGGTGGTCGCCCGGGGCGTGATCGCGTATCCGCTCACGCAGTGGGGCCTGTGCGCCGGTATTACGAGTGCGCCCTACCGGACCACCACCGAGGTTTACCCCGACAGCCCCCGCGTAACCCCCGAGCAATGCAATGCCGCGCAGGCCGCGGCGGTGTGTGCTGCCATCGACTATGGGCTTACTCACTCTCAATAGGCCAAATAAGTGGGAAAGCTGACTAGCCGGACTCGGATAGATAGGGCTGCGCCAGGGCCTCAAGCTTTTCTTCTCTGAGTTCGCCGATGGCATTCCATATGTGCTCTGCAAGCTCCGGGTTTGCCGCTTTGAATTCCCGTGAGAGCATCAGGTAGTAGGGCTTGGTTTTGAGAGGGGGATCAATCCGGACAATGCCCGGGAGCTGCCTGGCGTTCTGGCGTAACAGAAAATCGGCGGTGACCGATTGGAGCGCAACGGCATGAACGCGTCTGGCAGTCAGTAACTGCAGGCTCTGCCTGGAACTCCGAACCTTGATTACGGAAACGCCCAGGTTCTCCAGATCGTTCACGATTGAGTAGCCCAATGGGGCGCCAACTGACAGGTCCGTGTCTTCGAAAGCCTTGCCGCTCCAGCCCAGCTCTGTATCTGGCAGGACATAGAGATTGTAGCTGATGGTGGTTAGTCGGCGGGTAGGGTCAACCTGACCGTCCCGCCAGGGGTATTCGCCAATTCGGGTGCGGGCAGCATTGTAAGAAGCATTGAAAATACCATCTACCTGGCCGGTTTCGAGCATGGCCAGGCATCGTTTCCAGGGGTATCGGCTGAACTTGATCCGCAACCCCGGTACCCGCTCTTCCAGCAATTTGACCAGCTCCACCGCTGCGCCGGGTCTCTCCAGAACCTCCTGGGTGTCGCCCATGTAGTAGGGGAATTGCGTTTTATCTTCGTAGGCAACGTGCAGGACGGTTTCCGCATGGCCAATTCGGGCTGGGCTCCAGAGAAGCAGAATGGATAGCGCGAGAGTGAGACCTGCATGAAGACACGCTTTCATGGGCATGCTCAAAAGAGTGAAGAGACAGGAATAGCTTAGTTTGTGGCGAGGAATTTTCAATGCATCTTTCCATTGAGACCAGCAGGTCTGGCATCGGGCTGGAATGTATAAGACCATGCTATCCATACTTTCGAAAAGAGGCCATTACGGCCTGGGAGACCTGATCAATGAAGTACAAGAGTCTTGGGTTTTTGTTGGCGGTTGGCGCTTTGACGGGCTGTCAGACGTCCTCTCATGTTTCTTCCGCAGCTATGGATGGAGACGGCATTACCTGTAATGAAATCTACCAGGCATTTTCAGCCTATGAGAGTGACCGGCAATCCGCGGCGGCTTGGGCCCAGCTGGGCACCTTGATCAGCCCCAGTGCCGGGAACTACGCGGATATGGGCGTGAAAACCGCCGCGAAATACTACGATCAGATAAAGGCGGCAACGAATATCTCTCTCGCTGTGCGCGGTTGTCAGCCGGTGCAGTGACGCACGGCCGCATGCAAAACGGGTGAATCAGTTCTGCATGCGGATATCGTCTTTCCACCGGAAGCCCACGCCACCGGCCTGCCATACGCCGTCTTTGTTGAACGGGTGGGGGCCGGCCATGTTGATGTATTGGGGCAGCCCGAAATGGGGCGACAGGTTTCTCGGTGCCTTGATGGTGACCCGGTCCATGATGCGCAGTCCCTGTTGCTCTGCCGGCAGATGCGCTTCTGGCGCGGCGCGGTGGGCGACGGCCCAGTTATCGATAAATAACAGATCGCCGGTTTCGTATTCGTAGCGAATTCCGTAGCCACCCTCGAAGGAATCGTTCAGCAGATCGTTGTAATCGTTGAACAGTTCCTTCATGGCGGCCTCGTCCAGCAGGTGGAAGCTGTCCGCGGGTGCGGGTAGGGTCTTCAACTGGTCGAGCGTCAGACCTTCTTCCGGCAGGCGCTCCAGCACGGCGCCGGTCATGCCCAGATGCAGCCAGACACTCTTGCGACCGGAAATCGGGTGGGTGTGAACCACGGGGTGGGTCACACTGGATGCGGAGTTTACCGACACCAGTCGTTCCCAGAAATCCTGTTTCTCCGGAGGGAGTGCGTCAAAGGCCGCACCCTGGTGCGCGAAGTGGGTGCCGCCGCCATTCTCGGGCGCACGGGCCATGTAGTAGGCGCTGTGGGAGAAGGTGGCGGCTTCGAAACTGCCATCGTTGTGCCATTGCGGGCCAACGCCAAGAATGCCCTGGCGGCCATCGTTAGAGCAGCGGAAAATGTGCCGGTTACGGCCGGGTGTTGCGGGATGCACGCCGTGGGTGGAATGGATCTCGCGCCCGCCCCACCATTTGCAGGCTTCAATCAGTTCATCGGGGGAAAGGCCGGCTTGGTGCTTGAATACGATGAACCCGCGATTTGCCATTTCCTCTTCCAGGGCCTTGATAGCCGGCTCTGGCAGCTGGTTGCGCACGTCGGATCCGTAGATCTCAACGCCGATAGGGTCCAGTGGCTTGAGGGTTAAACCTTCCTGTTCGAGCAGTGCCACGTTATCAGGGTTCAGGGGCGCTACGGTGGAGGTGGGTTCGAGGGTCTTTTCCAGGGTCTGTGCCATAACCTTCACTACCATGCTGCTCGCTATTTAGACAGCCTAACCCGTTGGGTTTCCGGATTTCAAATACGATGTCCGTTCCGCCCGATTTTGGAACTGGCCTCCTGCGGGCCGGTGCCGGCAAGACCAAATCCCGTTTGCCTTCGTAGATGCGGCCTCTAGACTGATAGTGGTAACCAAAAACCGAGAGGAATGGCCGTGACTCCCAAATCCCTTTTGCGCCGCACAGCGGCATTGATAGCGTTCGTGATGTCCGGATCGGTAATGGCTGCTGATCCCGTGGTGGTGTCCTCCAAGATCGACACCGAGGGCTCGGTACTGGGGCAGATGGTGTTGCAGTCCCTGGAGGGGGCGGGTATTCCGGTTGAAAACAGACTGCAGTTGGGTGGCACCAGCATCGTCCGCAATGCGATCAAGGCCGGCGAAATCGATATCTACCCCGAGTACACCGGCAATGCTGCGTTCTTTCACGATCAGGCGGATCGGGATATCTGGAAAGATGCGGATAAGGCCTACCAGGAGGCTGCTCGCCTGGATAAAGAGGCACATAACATTGTCTGGCTGGAACCCGCCGAAGCAAACAACACCTGGGCTATGAGCGTGCGGGGCGATTTGGCGCGGGAAAATAACCTGGCCACACTCGAAGATCATGCGAATTACATCAATGAGGGCGGTGCCTTCAAGTTTGCGGCCAGCGCCGAGTTTGTGGAATCCGCCAGTGCCTTGCCGGCGTTCCAGGAGGCCTATGGCTTCAAGCTGGAATCCGACCAGCTGTTGATTCTTTCCGGTGGCAACACGGCGGCGACATTGCGCGCGGCGGCCCTGAATAACAACGACGTAAACGGTGCGATGACCTACGGCACCGATGGCGGGCTGGATGCGCTGGATCTGAAGGTAATGGAAGATACCGCAGGCGTTCAGCCGGTGTATCAGCCAGCGCCGATCGTGCGTGGCGAGGTGCTGGAAGCCTATCCGCAGATCCGGGAAGTGCTGACGCCGATCTTCGAATCGCTGGATCTCGAAACGCTGCAGCGCCTGAATGGCCAGGTGGCCGTGAACGGGGTACCGGCGGATACCGTCGCCCGGGATTACCTGGATTCCCTGGCCCAGGACTGAGGTTTGTCGATTTACAGCTCTGTTGCCTCGAACACCATGCCGAACCGTGTCCTGCCTGTGCTGGGGTGTCTTGCCCTGGCGCTGGTCTGGCTTTTGGACCTGGGCGTCATTCAACCCAACCGCATTGTTCCGGGTACCGGTCACGGCCTCATTTCGGCCGTTGGCGGGCCCTGGGCTGGCCTGGTGTCACTGGTTCTGTCTGGCTGCGTTCTGCTGTCTCTTTTGCCGTTGCGCAGGCGGTACCTGCCGCTTCTGGGCCTGGTAGGCCTCTCCCTGGCGCTGCTGCCCCTGTTGCTCGAGGTCTTCGCGGGCCGGCACCTGCCGGAAGACGCTCCTTACGCGCGGTCGTCCATCGGAGCCGGTTTCTGGTGTTTGCTGTTTTTGCTGTCGCTGATGCTGATCGAAATTCTCGGGCGCCTCGGGAGCGGGCGAGGGCTTCAGCTGATGGTACTCGCCGTCATCGTTGGCAGCTGGCTGTGGATCCTTCGAGGCGGTGGGCTGGAGAGTCTGTCGCTGGTTCGGGAATTCAACGCCCGCCCGGACAAGTTCGAGCAGGCTCTGTGGACTCATCTGGCACTGGCCTTTGGCGCGGTCGGCATCAGCGCCGGTCTGGCTTTTCTACTGGCCCTGAAGATGATTCGTAGTGTGGCCTGGCGCCGTCCCATCCTTGGCGCGGTCAGCTTTCTTCAGACTATTCCCAGCCTGGCGGTATTCGGGTTACTGATCGCACCGCTCAGTGCGCTGGCAGCTGCCTTTCCAGCACTGCAGGCCATGGGGATTCGTGGCATTGGCTGGGCTCCGGCTTTGTTGGCGCTGGTGGCTTACAGCCTGTTGCCCATGGTGCGCAACACCTTCGTCGCGCTTACCGAGGTGCCTGAAAGCCTCGCCGATGCCGGACGGGGCATGGGAATGAACGAGCGACAGCTGTTCTTCAAACTCAAGTTGCCACTGGCGCTTCCCGTGATTGTGGAAGGCGTGCGCATTACCACCATCCAGGCCATTGGCCTGACCGCGGTTGCCGCGCTCATTGGCGCCGGCGGTTTTGGCAGCTTTATCTTTCAGGGCCTGGGGCAGGCGGCGATGGATCTGGTATTGCTTGGTGCGCTGCCCACCATTGCACTCGCGCTGCTGGCGGATGCTCTGCTCACCATGCTGGCGGCCAGTCTCAAGCCGACACCGGCGACGGCCTGACAGGAGAGGGATAAGCCCGGATGATTGAACTGAAAAACGTTACCCGCCGCTTTGGAGATGCCGTGGCGGTGGACCGGATAAACCTCACGGTCGAAACCGGCGAAGTGTGCGTGCTGGTGGGCAGCTCAGGCTGCGGCAAGTCGACTACCCTGCGGATGATCAACCAGTTGCTGCCCCACAGTGAGGGCCAGATCCTGGTGGATGGTAACGATGTTACCGCCATGAACCCCGAGCAGCTGCGGTTGAACATGGGTTATGTGATTCAGGGCACGGGGCTGTTTCCACACTGGACGGTGGCCCGCAATATCGCCATGGTACCCCAGCTTCTGAAATGGCCACGGGAGCGGATCGACGAGAGCGTGCATGAGTTGCTGACGCTGCTGGATCTGGACCAGGCCACCCACGCCAACAAATATCCCCAGCAATTGTCCGGCGGGCAGGCTCAAAGGGTGGGCGTTGCCAGGGCGTTGGCTGCCAACCCCAATATTCTGCTGATGGACGAACCCTTCGGTGCGCTGGATGCCATCACCCGGGAGAACCTGCAGCTGGAAATGCTGCGTATCCAGAGTCAGCTGCGGAAAACCACGGTGTTTGTAACCCACGATATTGACGAAGCCCTGCGGCTGGCGACCCGCATTGCCGTGATGGATCAGGGCCGGATTATCCAGCACGACACGCCGGAGAACATTCTCCGGCGACCCGCCTCCGTTTTTGTAGAGAACCTCGTGGGCAAGCAGGACCGCGGCTTGAAACTGATGAGCCTGCACACCGTGAGGGATCTGATGGAGGCTCACCCTCAGCCCAGAGAGCCGGAACCCGGCGCCGACGGTCTCAAGGAAGACGACAGCCTGCGAGTGGCTCTTTCAATCATGCTCTGGCAGAACTGGAGGCAGGTGCCGGTGTTCAATGCCGATGGCCAGGAAACCGGAACCATCACCCGTGAACGCATTATCCAGGAAGGTGCCTGATGCGGGTCTGGCTGCCGCCTGTGTTGCTGACTGTGCTCCTCTGTGCCCTGAGCGCGGGCATGCCGACTCTCGAACCGCTTTTCGAGTGGGTGCAGCCGGATAAACAGAATGTGGTCTACGAGCGGGAGAGCTTTCTCTTTCTGCTCCAGAACCATCTGATGCTGGTGGTGATTTCCGCCCTGGTTGGAACCGTCGCTGCGGTTGCCGGGGGAATCTTCGCCACGCGCCCGGCTGGGCGCGACTTTCTGCCGCTGGTTAGCCAGATCGCCTCTATCGGCCAGACCTTCCCGCCGGTGGCGGTTCTCGCCCTGGCGGTGCCGGTTCTCGGGTTTGGTGAGGCGCCGATTCTGGTGGCGCTGATTCTGTATGGATTGCTGCCCATTCTGCGCAATACCCTGGCCGGCTTGGAGGGTGTCGATGCCACAGTGAGGCAGGCGGCGCTGGGTATGGGCATGTCGCCTTTTCAGGTGCTGTTGCAGGTGGAGTTGCCGCTGGCGGGCAGGGTGATCCTGGCCGGTATCCGGACCTCGGTAACCATCAACATTGCAACGGCCGCCATTGGCTCAACCATCGGTGCCAGAACCCTGGGGGATCCGGTGATCGCCGGTCTCGTCAATGGCAACACAGCCTACGTGTTGCAGGGCGCGATTCTGATTGGCATGCTCGCGCTGACGGTGGACAGCCTGTTCGAGGCCGCTGAGCGGGTCTGGGACCGCCGGTTTCTGCCCCAGACCGCAGGCTGATCGCTGGCGCAGGCCATCCGCTGCTTTAAAAATCCTGCTTTGATGTCTAGTCTGACGAAGATGGACAGCGCAAGGAGCACAGCGGAATGAAGTTTCCTTCGAGCACGTCATTTGCACTCCTCGGCGCAGCACTGATCGCGATCAGCTATGGTCTGGCGCGCTTTGCGTTCGGTCTGTTCGTCCCCCCGATCCGGGATGACCTGGGGCTGGCGCCGGATGTGATCGGTGTGATCGGTGCGCTGCCGCTGATCAGTTTCGTATTCGCTACCCTGGTGGCTCCGCTCTCGGCAAATCGTCTTGGTGCCCGCAATACCGCCATGGCATCCGGTATTTTTGGTGTTGTTGGCCTGGCGCTGATCAGCCAGGCCGTGGGGGCCGTCTCCCTCGGGGTGGGTGTTGTTCTCTGTGGTATCTGCACGGGCCTGATGATGCCGGCTCTCACAGCCGCCATGCAGGCGTTGGTGAGACGCTCGCTCCACGGCCGGGTAAGCTCGGTGATGAACGCGGGCACCAGTATCGGTGTCGTCGTTGCTGTGCCGACGATCCTGTTCCTCGCCGGGGCCTGGCGCTATGCCTACGCGTCCTTTGCCGTGCTGGCGGTAATTGGCGTGATTGCCACCTGGTTCTTCATTCCGTCTGTATCCCGTGTTGTGCCCGCCAATGCTGCGCCGGCGCAGCCAATCAGTGCGGATCAATGGTGGCGACTGCTCAGGCTCTCGCTGTTCGCGTTCATGATGGGCTTTGTCTCCGCCGCCTACTGGATTTTCGCACCCGATCTCGTGGTTAATCTGGGATCCATGCCATCCGATGCCACGGCATGGCTGTGGCTGGGGGTCGGTATTGCCGGCCTTGGCGGCGCGGTGGTGGCCGATCTGGCTGACCGGAACAACCCACCGGTTACCCAGGCCCTGATGCTGATGACACTGGCCGCGAGCCTGGCGTTGTTGGCGGCCAGCCCCGACAACCTGATGATTTCGGCGTTTTCAGCACTGGTGTTTGGTCTGGCCTACATGAGTCTGACCGGGCTGTACCTGATGACCGGCATTCGCCTGCTGCCGGGGCGGCTGTCCATGGGCCCCGTACTGCCTTTCATGGCAGTATCACTGGGCCAGGCGGCTGGCTCGCCGATAGTCGGTATTCTTGTTGGCAAGGTGGGTTACGCCGATGCCTTTGCCATGTTCTGCGCCATCGGCATTATCGTGGCCATGTTGTCGCCGCTCTATCCAAGGCATCTGGAATACGAACCGGATGATGAGACCGAAGAGGATACCGGTCTGCAGGCCGCCTACGACTATCAGCTGCAGAACGAGGAGGGCGAGCCCCTGTCGCCGGTCACCGGTAAGACCGAGAGCTATTAGGGCGGATAGCCGAGAGTGTTATTCCTCGGATGTATCTCTCGGCGCCGCCCAGCTTGTGTAGCCCAGGTCCATAACCCGGGCGACTTCCTCATCGGGTATCGCCGATAGATCGCCCAGTTCCAGCGGGTCATAGTGGAAGGCGTACAGTCGAGACGTGAATTCGGCCACGGGCAGGGAAGCTTCACCGCGAAACTCGCCATTGCCGTGGGTTGAGCAGGTAATGCCCTGGCCCCAGTTCTGGCCGCTGTCGTTGTTGGGGTTAAAAAAGTACACCCGCATCTCGTTCTTCGGGCTCAGGGCAACCCGCAGGATATTGATGGCGTGCCGGCCAACAAAGCGGGCGGCGCTGTCTGTTACAGCAATCCCTGCCGGCTGGGCGTGAATGACCGGTATGTTGCCGTTGTAGAAGGGGTGATAGCTCGCGTAGAAATGCCGGATAAATCCCTCGTAGTCCTTTACCTCGCCGGTTTTTACGTCGGCGACCACGCGGAAGCCGTGGCTGACCCACCAGCCGTAGAATTCCGGGTTGATCCAGCGATGGGCGTCGTCGTCCCGGGTTTCACAGCGGCGCCACATCTCACCGTAGAGGCGATCGAGATGAGGGATGAGCACGAGCGATACCGGGTCCACATCCACTGGCGTTCCCTTAACCAGGCCCGGTTCCAGATCGCGGGAAGAAACCTCCTGGCCTTCAAAGCGGCTCAGCACTTCGTTGTCGCGTGCTGCCCAGGCCAGGACTTGCAACAGGTAATCCGCCTCGTTTGACGCCCACATGGAGAGGCCAATGGCAGACTGGCAGGTGGGGTTGTTGCCCTGACCAACGCCCAGCGGCTGGCCCAGCAGGTTGATAACCCCGGCCAGCAGGAATACCCGGGGTGGCCGGGCATCGCCGAACGCCTCTCTGAGAGCCTGATCGGTTTCCGCAGAGGGCTTCAGTTTGATTTGCCGCCACAGTGCCTGGGCCACAGAGGGTGTAAACAGCGATCCGCGCTCCAGCATCATGGTCAGGCCATAGACGGCCTGGCAGGTTTCCGGGTAGATGGCCTCGTCAATCAGGGCATGGACCAGATCGGTGTAACAGTAGAGATCGTCCAGCCCGGTCATGGTCAGCCCCAGTGTGTTGGGGATGAGATCGTCCTGGCCGCTGGCGCGCAGGAACCGGAGCATCACCGCGTGGTAGGGAGAGGCAAGGCCGGTGTCGAACATGCTGCGGGCAAAGTAGGTGGCTTCGGAGGAGAGCGCCACGTCGTCCATGTCTTTCAAACGCTGCTCGTAAACGGCAAGGCCGGGGTCCTCGGCGCTGGCAGGTGTGGGGGCAAAGAGGGCCTTCACCAGCCGCGTGGCATCGGCATTGCGTCCGGTTTTGATGTCGGGGTCGTAAAGGCATTTGGCGATCTGCCCGATCATTTCCCGAATACTGTCGACCTGCACCGGCCCCTGGTCCAGCAATCGCCAGACTTCCGCCACCAGGCTGTCCAATAGGCTTTCATAACCGAGGTGGGAGATCAGGTACCGATAGAGTTCCTGAACGATGGTGCCAAGTTGCTTGGGTCTTTCACGATCGGCTTCGGTGAGCTGGCCAGACAGCAGGTCCAGGTTTAATGCCATCACCTGGGTGAGAAAGTGGCGTGCCTGCTCAGCAGAAATTCCGGGATGGAAGTATTTGCCACGGGTGACGGCCAGCATGCGCAGTTCGCTGATCGCCTCGACAATGGTGGTAACTGCACCCGCCTCCCTCAGAGAGTGTTTGGCGAGCGCCGGTTGCAGCAGGGCTGGCCGGGCCCAGTCGCTGGTGCCGAAAATGCCAGCGGATTCGAGCGACCTTACGCGCCGGTAGATGGCGTCGAAGCCGCCTGGCAGCGTCATTAGCATCCGTGTGCGCTCCAGGAGACTGAGACTGGAGGCTTTTGGGTCCGATTTGCGGGCGCGGGCAAATTCTGCCAGCGCCATGTCGAATTGCATCAATGCCGGCTTGAGCGCAGGATCTGCGTCTTGGCGCTCCATAGCGTTGGCTCCCTTGAGGTATTACCCGCCCTGGCGAAAGCGTTGAATAAAGGCTTCAGACTCCGCGATTGACTGTTCCATATTGCGAATCAGGGAATCTACATCCTGACGGATGCTGACCAGTTCGTTTTCCAGCGAACCGATCGCCTGGGCATTCAGATTATGCTTAAGGTACAGCACCTGATCCTCAAATGCCTGCAGCACCGGTTCCATTCTGTCCTCGGCGTCGTGCATCCGGCTGATCAGCTGGCCGTACTGAACGCGGGTCTCTTTCAGTTGCTGTTCGCTACTGCGGCGCAGTGATGCGCTCTCGTACAGGCTGAGTTCGTCTTCCCATTCATCGAACAGGTCCTCGGCGACTTCTTCTACCTTGTCGATCCGGTCTCTAACCTCTTCGGCACTCGCCAGGCTGTCTTCGTAGGCATCGCTGATTTCGGCATATTGTTCCTTTAGCTCGGTGTCAGGCGTGTCCACCACACTCTGGAAACGCTCAAGCGACGAACGGAAGGTTTCCTGGGCGTCGTTCTGGCTGTCCCGGGCATCTTCAACCCGATCCACCAGGATGTCCCGCTTTTCATACCCGAATTTTTCCATGGTTTTGTAGTACACCGTGGAGCACCCGCCAAGGAGCACCGCGCTGAGCAATAGCACCCAGACACGTTGAAGGCTGATTTTTGTTTTCGAGTAGTCGGTTGCGGGGCTGGGCATAGGGGCGTCTCCGGTTGCATGCTAATCACAGAAGTGAAGCATGGCGGTGGAGCGCTGACAAGCACGTATTCGGCCTTGATTTGCTGGAGCGGAAAACGACAAACCCCGGCAAGTGCCGGGGTTTGTCCGTTCAACCAAAGCAGGGACCGTGGTTATTTCTTCAGTCCCATCTCCTCGATTGAAATCTCCCGCATCTTGAATTTCTGGATCTTCCCGGTGACGGTCATCGGGAATTCGTCCACGAACTTGTAGTTCTTCGGGATCTTGAAGTGAGCGATCTTGCCCTTGCAGAAGGCCTGCAGGTCCTCGGCTGTGACTGGCGCCGCGTCTGGAGCCAGCTTCACCCAGGCAATCAGCTCTTCGCCGTACTTGTCATCGGGAATGCCGGTTACCTGCACTTCTTCGATGGCCGGGTGAGTGTAGAGGAACTCTTCGATTTCTTTCGGGTAGATGTTCTCGCCACCGCGGATGACCATATCCTTGATGCGGCCAACGATCTGGACATAGCCTTCTTCGTCCATGGTGGCCAGATCGCCGGTATGCATCCATCCGGCGCTGTCGATGGCTTCGCGGGTTTTCTCTTCGTTGTTCCAGTACTTCAGCATCACGCTGTAGCCACGGGTGCACAGCTCGCCGATCTCGCCACGCGGAACCACGTTGCCGGTGCCCGGATCAACGATCTTGGTTTCCAGGTGCGGCTGGGTGCGGCCCACGGTGGTGACCTGCTTCTCGAACGGATCCAGGGAGCTGGTCTGCGTGGAAACCGGGCTGGTTTCGGTCATGCCGTAGGCAATCTGAACCTCTTTCATGTTCATCTTGCCGTTGACCTTCTTCATGACCTCTGCCGGGCAGATGGATCCCGCCATGATGCCGGTGCGCAGGCTGGAAAGGTCATAGGTCTCGAATTCCGGCTCGGCCAGTTCGGCAATGAACATGGTGGGCACGCCGTACAGGGCGGTGGCCTTTTCCTGATGCACGGCCTGCAAAACGGACTTGGGCTCGAAGCCTTCGCCGGGATAAATCATGGTAGAGCCGTGGGTGATGCAGCCAAGGTTGCCCATGACCATGCCGAAGCAGTGGTACAGGGGCACCGGGATCACCAGGCGGTCTTTCTCGGTCAGGAGCTGGCTCTCGCCCACAAAGTACCCGTTGTTCAGGATGTTGTGGTGGGTGAGGGTAGCGCCTTTCGGGTTGCCGGTGGTGCCGGAGGTGAACTGGATGTTGATGGGGTCGTCAAACTGCAGTTCGCCCTGGCGTTTTACCAGATCGTCCTGGGACACGTCGCTTGAGAAGCCGAGGAATTCCTTCCAGGTCCACATGCCGTCGTGCTTGTCTTCGTGCACGTTGATCACGGCCCGCAGTTCTGGAACGTGGTCGGCCTTGAGCTTGCCGGGGGAGCTTCGCTTCAGCTCCGGGGCCAGCTCGTAGATCATCTCGCGGTAATTGGAAGCTTTGAAGCTGTCAGCCGTCACCAGGGTGGTTATACCAGCCAGGTTGAGGGCGTATTGCAGTTCGTGGACACCGTAAGCCGGGTTGATGTTCACCAGGATGGCACCGACTTTGGCAGTGGCGAACTGGGTAACGGTCCACTCGTAGCGGTTGGGGGACCAGATGCCCACGCGGTCGCCGCGTTTGACGCCAATGGCCATGAAGGCACGGGCGGCTTCGTCGACTTTTTCAACAAACTCTTTGTAGGTCCAGCGAATATCCTGGTGCAGGCACACCAGGGCTTCGTTGTCCGGATGCTTCTCGGCGGTGCGGTCGAGCATTTCGCCGATGGTCATGCCCAGCAGGGGCTTTTCCGCGGTTCCGCTGGTATAGCTTGGTAGAGTCTTGCTCATATCTCTGCCTCCATTGTTTTTGTATTCGAGGGCGAGCAGGGTGGTTTACCTGCTAGCGACTCTGACTGTGATATTCCGGGTTAGGTTGCATATCGCTGGCAATCGCCACCCGGTTGGACATGTTGTAAAAGCCGATCAGGTTACTGAGATCCCAGATGCCGCGGTCACTCAGACCGGCATCCCGCAGGGCCTGGATGTCGTCTTCGGTGACGGTGGCCGGCGAGCGGGTAAGGTGGGATGCAAAATCCAGCATCGCCCGCTGGCGCTTGTCGAGTTTGGCGCTGCGGTAGTTCATCACCATATGCTCACCCAACTGGGGATCGCCGCTCAGGACCCGCACGGCGGCGCCGTGAGCAACCAGGCAGTAGAAGCATTTGCTCTCTGAAGAGATCACCACGGCGACCATTTCCCGCTCCAGTTTGGAGAGTTCGCTCTCACCGAGCATGAGCTCGTTATACAGGCGGGTGAAGCCGTCCAGCTGTTTAAGGTTATGGCTGTAGGCGGTGAGTACGTTCGGGATCATGCCCAGTTTTTCCTGGCAGATCTGGAAGTACTTCTGGGTGTCTTCCGGCATGTCTTTGATCTCCGGGATGGGGAGATCGAGGGCCACTACGTTTTTGTTGCTCATTCTTGGGCTCCTAGCCTTCCTGTTTGGTGCTTTGGCGGGCGGGAACAGCTTCCCAGGACACGCTGTGAATACGTCCGTGTAAGCTTGACTGCAGCATCCATGCTGCAGACAGTCCTGGGAAGCTGTTCCCACCCGCCAATTTGATCATTGGCAGTTGCCGCCTAGTGCCTGACCGACTTTTGAGCCGTTGTGGCGATTCAGTTGGCTGCATATCCAGTCGCCTGTGGCGACAAGCTTTTCCAGATCGACGCCGGTTTTGATGCCAAGGCCGTTAAGCAGGTATAGCACGTCTTCGGTGGCGACGTTGCCCGAGGCGCCTTTGGCGTAGGGACAGCCACCGAGGCCGGCGACGGAGGCATCGATAACGCTGACGCCTTCTTCCAGCACCGCGTACAGGTTGGCCAGTGCCTGGCCGTATGTGTCGTGGAAGTGGGCTGCCAGCTTTTCCATGGGCACATGGGCGGCGACGGCTTCGAGCATGCGTTTGGCTTTGATCGGTGTGCCCACGCCGATGGTGTCGCCCAGAGAGATTTCGTGGCAGCCCATGTCGTACAGGGCTTTGGCCACGGTGGCCACCTGTTCCGGGGCGATGTCGCCTTCGTACGGGCAACCCATCACGGTGGAAACGTAACCACGCACGGGGATGCCGTGTTTGCGGGCTTCTTCCACCACCGGGGCGAAGCGTTCGAGGCTTTCGGCGATGGTGCAGTTGATGTTCTTTTTGGTGAAGGATTCGGACGCGGCGCCGAAGACGGCCACTTCGTCGACCTTCGCCGCCAGTGCCCCCTCAAACCCTTTCAGGTTCGGGGTGAGGGCGGAATAGCGAACGCCAGCCTTGCGGTTGATGCCGGCCATCACCTCGGCGGCATCGCCCATTTGTGGCACCCATTTCGGGGACACGAAGCTGGCCGCCTCGATGTGGCTCAGGCCGCTGTCTGCCAGGCGGTCGATCAGCCCGGTTTTGATGGCGGTGGCGATCACCGGGCCGGGCTCGTTCTGGAGTCCGTCCCGGGGGCTCATCTCAACCAGGCGAACCTGTTTGGGAAAGGCCATCAGCCTGCCTCCTCTTCATCTACTTCAATGGCAATCAGTTCGGCACCTTCGGACACCTGGTCGCCTTCGGCGAAGAAGATGTCGGTAACCACGCCGTCGGCCGGGGCCTTGATGGCGTGTTCCATCTTCATGGCTTCCATGATCACCAGGCTCTGACCGGCGGTGACCTTGTCACCCACCTTGGCCTGCACGGCCACGATGGCGCCGTTCATGGGTGCGGCCAGGCTGCCTTCGCCGGCCATTTCCTCGAAGCCGTAGCTTTCCTTGTACACGTTGCAGTTGAAGGTATCGCCTTCGTAGAACAGCACCAGTTGGTCATTGTGCAGGTTGCCGTGGATGCTGATGCGGTGGCCGTTGATGACCGCCTGCAGATAATCGTCGTCCAGGCGGGCGGTGAGGTTGTAGACGCTGTCGCCCACATACACCTGATAACGGTCATCACGCTCCAGTACCTTGAGGTCGTGAATCTCTTCACCGACCTGCAGCTGCAGTGGCTGGGCGTATTCGGAGTTCATGCGCCAGCTGTTCTGGCGGCCGAACGGTGACCAGGGGTCGGTGCTGACCACTTCCCGGGATTTGCGCTGCTCCAGTACAAAACCGGCGGCCAGTACCAGGGCTTTATGGGTATCCAGTTTGGACTTCGGGAACAGCAGTTCCCGGTGATCCTCAATGAAGCCGGTGGTCAGGTCGGCTTCCCGGAACGGCTGGGCGTCCGCCAGGGCGTGCAGGAACCGGATGTTGGTCTTCACGCCGGCAATGCGGTAGTGCTCCAGGGCCTGGACCATGCGGTTGATGGCCTGGTCGCGGGTTTCGTCCCATACGATCAGTTTGGCGATCATGGGGTCGTAGTGGATGCTGATGTCGTCGCCTTCGGTCACACCGGTATCCACCCGCACATGGGCGCTTTCGTCCGGGGTGCTCAGGTAGCGCAGGTTGCCGGTGGCCGGCAGGAAGTCCTGGTCCGGGTCTTCGGCGTAGATTCGCGCTTCCAGGGCGTGGCCGCGGGTTTTCACCTGGGACTGCTCCAGCGGCAGGGGCTCGCCCCAGGCCACTTTCAGCTGCCATTCCACCAGATCCTGGCCGGTGACCATTTCGGTAACCGGGTGCTCGACCTGAAGGCGGGTGTTCATCTCCATAAAGAAGAAGGAGCCGTCGACGTCGTACAGGAATTCAACGGTGCCGGCACCCACATAGTTAATGGCCTGTGCGGCGCGCACGGCCGCTTCACCCATGGCCTTGCGGGTTTCTTCGCTCAGGCCAGGGGCCGGGGCTTCTTCCAGGACTTTCTGATGGCGGCGCTGCACGGAGCAATCACGCTCGGCCAGGTACACGCCCTTGCCGTCCTGGTCGCAGAAAACCTGAATCTCCACGTGCCGTGGCTGGGTCAGGTAACGTTCGATCAGCATGTCCGGGTTGCCGAAGGCGTTCTGGGCTTCCCGCTTGGCGGCCGCCAGGGCATCGTCGAACTCGCCCATGTTATTCACCACGCGCATGCCCTTGCCACCGCCACCGGCGACGGCCTTGAGCAGCAGCGGGAAGCCGCATTTCTCGGCTTCGGTCCGCAGGGTTTCAACAGACTGGTCGTCGCCATGGTAACCGGGCACCAGGGGCACGCCGGCTTTTTCCATGATGGCCTTGGCCGCAGACTTGGAGCCCATGGCGGCAATGGCCGAGGAGGGCGGGCCAATGAAGACAATGTTGTTGGCCTCACAGGCTTCGGCGAAGGCGGTGTTTTCAGAGAGGAAACCGTAGCCCGGGTGAACGGCCTGAGCACCACTCTTCTTGGCAATCTCAATGATCTTTTCAGCCCGCAGGTAGCTCTCGGAGCTGGGCGCGGGGCCGATGTGGAAGGCTTCGTCGGCCATAGCCACGTGCCGTGCATTGGCGTCGGCCTCAGAATAGACGGCGACGACGCGAATGCCCATGCGGTGGGCGGTTTGTATGATCCGGCAGGCGATTTCGCCCCGGTTGGCGATCAGTATCTTGCTGAACATTGTTATTCTTCCTCCGGAACCCAGTTGGCCTTGCGCTTGTTCAGGAAGGCGCTGAGCCCTTCCTGCCCTTCTTCACCCACCCGGATATCCGCGATGCGGTGTGCGGTGTCGTCAATCACGTCGTCGTTGATGGGTTTGTGGCTGACGGCGAATACCAGGTCCTTGGCGGCTTTCATGGCCTCGGGCCCGTTCATGGCCAGTTGCTGGAGCATCTCGTTGCAGCGGGCTTCCATGGCGTCGACATCGTCACAGACGATGTGGACAAGGCCGTATTCCTGAGCTTGCTTTGCGGTAAACACTTCGGCAGAGATGAAATACCGCCGGGCCTGGCGCTCGCCGATGGCGCGCACCACGTAGGGGCTGATCACCGCCGGAATCAGGCCGAGCTTCACTTCGCTGAGGCAGAAGCTGGATTTTTCGGTGGCAATGACGATGTCGCAGCAGGCGGCAAGGCCCACCGCGCCGCCGAAGGCAGCGCCCTGTACCAGTCCGATCACCGGCTTGGCCAGATGGTTGAGTACGTTCATCAGCCGCGCCAGTTCCCGGGAATCGTCCAGGTTTTCCTGGCGGCTGTTCTCGGCCATGCGGCGCATCCAGCCAAGGTCGGCCCCGGCGGAGAAGTGCTTGCCTTCGGAGCGCAGGATAACGATCTTCACGCTGTTGTCGGCATTCACCTCGGTGAGGGTGCTGATCAGCTGCTGGATGATCACGTCGTCAAAGGCGTTGCGTTTGTCAGGGCGGTTTAGAACCACCTCGGCAATGCCTTCGTCGCGACGTTTGAGCAGAACTGCGGATTCGTTGTCTGTCATGTCAGTCTCCCCGATTACATCCGGAACACGCCAAAGCGTGTCGGCTTGGCGGGTCGGTTAAGGGTGGCAGACAGGCTCAGGGCAACCACTTCCCGGGTCTGGGCCGGGTCGATAACGCCGTCGTCCCAGAGGCGCGCACTGGCGTAGTAGGGGTGGCCCTGGTGTTCGTAGGTGTCGATGATCGGCTGCTTGAATTCAGCCTCTTCCTCGGCGCTCCATTCCTGGCCCTTGCGTTCCATACCTTCGCGACGAACGGTGGCCATAACGCCGGCTGCCTGCTCGCCGCCCATGACGGAGATGCGGGCGTTCGGCCACATCCACAGGAAGTCGGGGCTGTAGGCACGGCCGCACATGCCGTAGTTGCCCGCGCCAAAGGAGCCACCGATCAGTACGGTTATCTTGGGTACGTTGGCACAGGCCACGGCCATAACCATCTTGGCGCCGTGCTTGGCGATGCCTTCGGATTCGTATTTCTGGCCGACCATGAAGCCGGTGATGTTCTGCAGGAACAGCAGCGGGATGTTGCGCTGGCAGCACAATTCAACGAAGTGGGCGCCTTTCTGGGCGGCTTCGCTGAACAGGATGCCGTTGTTGGCGATGATGCCCACCGGGTAGCCGTGAATGTGGGCAAAGCCGGTCACCAGGGTCTGGCCGTAGTAGCGTTTGAATTCGTCAAACTCGGAACCGTCGACGGTGCGGGCGATGACGTCACGAACGTCGAACTGTTTGCGCAGGTCGGTGCCGACGATGCCGTAGATTTCTTCGGCGTCGTACAGCGGTGCCTTGGGCTTGCGGATTTCCACATCCGTTGGCTTGCGACGGTTCAGGTTGGAGAGGCTGCGCCGGGCGATTTCCAGGGCGTGGGCGTCGTTCTCGGCGTAGTGGTCGGCAACACCGGAGATTTTACAGTGTACGTCGGCGCCACCGAGGTCTTCGGCGGTCACTACTTCACCGGTGGCAGCTTTTACCAGCGGCGGGCCGGCCAGGAAGATGGTGCCCTGGTTGCGGACGATGATGGATTCGTCCGCCATGGCCGGCACGTAGGCGCCACCGGCGGTGCACAGGCCCATAACGACGGCGATCTGGGGGATGTCGTCGGCGGACATGCGGGCCTGGTTATAGAAGATGCGGCCGAAGTGGTCACGATCCGGAAATACTTCATCCTGGCGGGGCAGGTTGGCGCCGCCTGAGTCGACCAGGTAGATGCACGGCAGGCGGTTCTGCAGGGCGATTTCCTGGGCGCGCAGGTGTTTTTTGACGGTCAGCGGGTAGTAGCTGCCGCCTTTTACGGTGGCGTCGTTGGCGATGATCATGCATTCGGTGCCGGAGACGCGGCCTACGCCGGCGATCACGCCTGCTGCGGGGACTTCTTCATCGTAGACGTTGTAGGCGGCGAACTGGCCGATTTCCAGGAACGGGGAGCCGTCGTCCAGGAGGCGGTTGATGCGCTCTCTGGGGAGCAGCTTGCCACGGGCGATGTGGCGCTCCTGGTAGGAGGGGCCGCCGCCTTGCTGGATGGTGGACACTTTGTCGCGCAGGTCGGCTACGGCCTGGGCCATGGATTCCTGGTTGGCCTGGAACTCTTCGGACCGCGGATTGATTTTGCTTTGAAGTATGGTCATTTTCCCTGCCTTCTTATTCGGGGGCATCCGGGCGTGACGGGTGTTCCTCCCGGGAAACGCTACGAGCACGTCCATGTGCGCTTGACGTCGGCCATCCATGGCCGCCGACATTCCCGGAAAGACACCCTGCCAGTCCCTCGTCGTACTTTGGGTGCAAGCCGTCCCCGGCTTAACCGGCTGAGGACGGCTACTGGCTTGAAGCTGCGCGTTATTTGTTCAGGTACAGCTCACGGCCGATCAGCATCCGACGAATCTCGGACGTTCCGGCACCGATCTCATACAGCTTGGCATCCCGCAGCAGGCGGCCTGTCGGGTATTCGTTGATGTAGCCGTTACCACCGAGCAGCTGGATGGCGTCCAGGGCGATTTTGGTGGCCATTTCGGCGGAGTAGAGGATCGCGCCGGCGGCGTCTTTACGGGTGGTTTCCGCGCCGCGGTCGGCGGACATGGCAACCATGTAGACGTAAGATTTGGCGGTGTTCATCCAGGTGTACATGTCGGCGACTTTGCCCTGTACCAGTTCGAATTCACCGATGGCCTGGCCGAACTGCTTGCGCTCGCGGATATAGGGAACAACCACGTCCATGGCGGCCTGCATGATGCCCAGCGGACCGCCTGCGAGGACCAAACGCTCGTAATCGAGGCCGCTCATGAGCACTCTGGCGCCGTTGCCAACGCCGCCCAGGACATTTTCCTTGGGTACTTTGCAGTCTTGGAATACCAGCTCACAGGTGTTGGAGCCGCGCATGCCGAGCTTGTCGAGTTTCTGGTGACGGCTGAAGCCCGGGGCGTCGCGTTCTACGATGAAGGCGGTCACGCCTTTAGAGCCGGCGGATGTGTCGGTCTTGGCGTAGATGACGTAGGTGTTCGCATCCGGGCCGTTGGTGATCCACATTTTGTTGCCGTTGAGGAGGTAGTGGTCACCTTCATCTTTGGCGGTCAGTTTCATGGAGATGACGTCGGAGCCGGCGTTGGGCTCGGACATGGCCAGGGCGCCAATGTGCTCGCCGCTGACGAGCTTCGGCAGGTATTTCTGTTTCTGTTCTTCGGTGCCGTTGCGGTGAATCTGGTTCACACACAGGTTGGAGTGGGCACCGTAGGAGAGGCCAACGGAGGCGGAAGCACGGCTGATTTCTTCCATGGCGATGACGTGCGCCAGGTAGCCCATGTCGGAGCCGCCGTATTCTTCGCTCACGGTGATACCCAGCAGGCCCATGTCGCCCATTTTCCGCCACAGGTCCATGGGGAACTCGTTGTTGCGGTCAATTTCCTCGGCGCGCGGTGCGATTTCGGAAGCGGCAAAGCCGTTGATCTGCTCACGGAGCATATCGAGGGTTTCGCCGAGGCCGAAGTTGAGCTCTGAGTACTGTGATTTCATCGTTGGCTACCTTTGATTTCTGTCATTAGTGTTCAGCGGTCTGCCTGGCTTCTTCGTTGGCCGGGGCCTGCTGTTTCTTTTTCTTCTGCAGCTCGGCCAGGGCTTCTCGGCACCGGGTTTCGGCTGTGTCTATCTCCATTTCCGCCTGGGCAATGTCGTTCTTTTGCTGTTCCATTTGTGCCCGTTTGTTGGCCAGAATGGTCAGCATCTTGTGAAGCTGTTTCTCATTTCCGCTGAGGGTTTCGTCCCACAGGTCAAACAGCTCTTTGGTCTCGGCCAGGGAAAAGCCCATGCGCTTGCCCCGGAGTATGAGCTTCAGGCGCACCCGATCCTTTGAACTGAAGATCCGTGTCTGCCCGCGCCGTGAGGGCTTGAGCAGTTCCTGATCTTCGTAGAAACGAATGCTCCGGGTTGTTACATCGAACTCTTTGGCGAGCTCGCTGATGCTGTATGTCTGTTTAATGTCCATTGGGATTTCCTTTTTAGACTTAGGTTAGATAAAGTTTACGTAAACGTAAAGTAGTTTTAGGGTCCGATTTCTAACAAACAGAATCCTGAAAAGGGGAGTGAACGATGGAATTCAAAAATGTGGCAGCCATTGTAACAGGCGGTGCTTCCGGGCTGGGCGAGGGTGCGGCCCGCGCACTGGCCGCCGCCGGCTGCAAGGTCGCGGTTCTTGACCTTCAGCAGGAACAGGGTGAAAAGGTGGCCGCGGATATCGGCGGCATTTTCCTGAAATGCGATGTCAGTTCCCCGGACAGCGCCGAAGCAGCGATTAACGCGGCCCGTGAGGCCCATGGCCCCTGCGGTATTGCTGTGAACTGTGCCGGTATTGCCACGGCCTCCAAGATTCTGGGCCGTGAGGGGGTAATGCCGCTGGAGAACTTCAGCAAGGTTGTCCAGGTCAACCTGATTGGTACCTTTAACATTCTGCGCCTGGCGGCAGCAGATATGGCCCAGCGTGAGCCCAACGCTGACGGTGAACGGGGTGTGATCATCAATACCGCCTCGGTGGCCGCCTACGAGGGCCAGATTGGCCAGGCGGCCTATAGCGCGTCCAAGGGCGGTGTGGTATCGCTTACCCTGCAGTCGGCCCGTGAGCTGGCTCGCGAAGGCATCCGTGTAAATACGATTGCACCGGGCCTGTTCATGACGCCCATGATGGCGGGTATGCCCGATGAGGTTCAGGAAAGCCTGGCCGCTACGCTGCCGTTCCCGAAGCGTCTCGGCAAGCCGGAAGAATTCGGCATGATGGTGGACCAGATGGTGCGCAACCCGATTCTCAACGGCGAAGTGATTCGTCTGGACTGCGCGCTTCGTATGGCGCCCAAGTAAAGCATTCAATTGCAGGAGACAACCATGACCGTGTCTGTTGATAAAGAAGAACTGGGGATGTTCCGGGATTCCGTTATCAAGGTCCTGGAAAAAGAAGTGACGCCGCACTACGAAGCCTGGGAGAAGTCCGGGCTGGTGCCCCGCGAGCTCTGGAACACCCTGGGCAACGCCGGAATGCTGTGCGTGGATGTGCCTGAAGAGTGGGGCGGGATTGGTGCGCCTTTCCAGTTCTCCGTGGTGGTGGGTGAAGAACTTGCCCGCATGGGATTCGGCGCGCTATCCACCAACGTGATGGTCCATTCGGACATTGTCGCTCCCTATCTGAGCCACATGGGCAATGAAGAGCAGCGGCAGCAGTGGCTTCCCAAGCTGGTTTCCGGCGAAGCCGTTGGCGCCATCGCCATGACTGAACCCGGTGCTGGCAGTGACCTGCAGGCGATCCGCACCAGTGCGGTCAAGGATGGCGATGAGTACATCCTGAACGGTTCCAAGACCTTCATCACCAACGGTCAGCACGCCGACATGGTCATCGTCGCCGCGAAAACCGACCCGAAGGCCGGCGCCCGCGGCATCAGCCTGTTCCTGGTGGACACCTCGCTGCCCGGCTACAGCAAAGGTCGCAACCTGGACAAGATAGGCCAGCATTCCGGGGATACCTCCGAACTGTTTTTCTCCGACATGCGCATCCCGGCTTCCGCGCTTCTCGGCGAAGAAGGACAGGGTTTTGTGTACCTGATGAAGGAGCTGCCCCGGGAGCGGCTGGTGATTGGTGCCCTTGGTGTTGCCGCCGCCCGTGGCTCCCTCGACCTGACCATCGCCTATGCCCGGGAGCGGGAACTGTTCGGCCAGAAGCTGGCCCAACTGCAAAACACCCGGTTTGAAATCGCCCGCATGGAAACCGACTACCGGGTGAACAAGGCATTCGTGGACCAGTGTATTGATCAGTACGATCTGGGCGAGCTGGATGCCCCAACTTCCTCCATGGCCAAGTACAGCGCCACCGAGATGCAGTGCCGCGTGGCCGATGGCTGCCTGCAGCTGTTTGGCGGTTACGGTTACACCACCGAATACCCGATTTCCCGGGCCTTTATCGACGCGCGGGTGCAGCGCATTTATGGCGGTACCTCGGAAGTCATGAAAGAAATTATTGCCCGGTCGGTACTGGGCAAAGCCTGAAAGAAGGGCCTTTAAGGCCTCAGAAGGCAAGTCGAATGCTCGGGGTCCGAGCAGGGGGCAGCCTCTCCGGGACTGTCTGCAGCATGGATGCTGCAGTCAAGCGTACAGGGAAGTATTTACAGCGTGTCCCGGAGAGGCTGCCCCCTGGTCGGGCCTTCCACAGAATCAGGAGGACAACCAAATGAATAGCAATGATGTGGTAATCGCAGGTTCAGCAAGAACCCCGATGGGCGGCATGATGGGCTCCCTCAGCTCCGTGCGCTCGCCGGATCTGGGCGCTATCTCCATCAAGACCGCCATTGAACGCTCCGGCCTCCAGCCGGCGGATGTGCAGGAAGTGATCATGGGTTGCGTACTGCCCGCAGGCCTCGGCCAGGCCCCGGCGCGCCAGGCCTCCCGTGCTTCCGGCATTCCCGACAGCTCCGGCTGCACCACCATCAACAAGATGTGCGGCTCCGGCATGCAGGCCGTGATCATGGCCCACGACCAGATCAAGGCAGGCACCAATAACATCATGATCGCTGGCGGCATGGAAAACATGAGCCAGGCGCCGTACCTGCTGCCCAAGGCCCGCGCCGGCATGCGCATGGGCCATGGCCAGGTGATGGACAGCATGTTCCTGGACGGCCTGGAAGACGCCTACGAAGGCGGCCTGATGGGCGTTTTCGCCCAGCGTACAGCTGACAAATACGACATCAGCCGCCAGGCCATGGACGAATTTGCCATCGGTTCCCTGCAGAAATCCCTGGCGGCCATCGAAAACGGTTGGTTCCGCGACGAAATTGTTCCGGTAACCGTACCTGGCCGTGGCGGTGACACCGAAGTCGACACCGACGAGCAGCCGGGCAACGCAAAGCCGGAGAAAATCCCGCACCTGAAGCCGGCCTTCGCCAAAGACGGTTCCGTGACCGCGGCCAACTCCAGCTCCATCAGCGACGGCGCCTCCGCCCTTGTTCTGGCCTCCGCCGCCGAAGCCGACGCCCGTGGCCTGACACCCCAGGCCCGCATCGTGGCCCACGCCACTCATGCCCGACTGCCGGCCGAGTTCACCCTTGCGCCCATTGGTTCCATCGAGAAGGTGCTGAAGAAAGCCGGCTGGAGCGTGGACGACGTGGATCTCTTCGAGATCAACGAAGCCTTCGCCGTTGTCACCCTGGCGGCCATCAACGAACTGAAACTCCCGGCTGACAAGGTGAACGTCCACGGTGGCGCCTGTGCCCTGGGGCATCCGATCGGTTCTTCCGGTTCGCGGATTATCGTTACCCTGATCAATGCCCTGAAGCAGCGTGGCCTGAAGCGCGGTGTGGCTTCGCTGTGTATTGGTGGTGGCGAGGGGACTGCCGTTGCTATCGAGTTGATCTGATTTGGTGGAATTGTCCTCGTTGTAGCCTGCCCATTTTAGGGCGGGCTTGCGGGGTGTCCGGTGAATTTTTCTTGGAAAAAGAACTCGCTTCGCTCAGACACCTTTTTCCGGCGAAAAATCCACCGGTCACCCCGCGCCGAGATACCCCCTGAGATATCGCGAAGTTAGTGACTTTGATATCAGTCATGCGGCCCAAGCCATGATTTGCTAGCCTTAAATGCATTGAACGTCCCCGGCATTGGAGAAAGAACCCCCGTGCGAAAGAGCCACGAGTTTATTGAGGAATCCCGCAAACAGTGGAGTTCCGAGCCCGCGTTTGTGGCTTCGATGGCCGCAGCGGCTGTGGGGCTTGGGAACCTGTGGCGGTTTCCGTACATGGTGGGGGAGAACGGTGGTGGCGCTTTTGTGGTGGCCTATCTGCTGGCGCTGATTGTCGTGGTTTTGCCCATCATGATTCTGGAAGTGTCTGCAGGACGTCTTTCCAAGGGCAGTACGGTTCAGACCTACCGGCAGGTGAACCGCTTCGGGGTTGTTTACGGGTGGTTTGTGGTGCTCATCACCATGGCCATTACCAGCTATTACCTGGTGATTACCGGCTGGACCCTGGGTTATGCGGTGGATGCCGCAACAGACAATCTCCGAGTGTTTGGCGACTTTACCGCCGGGTATAACTCGCTCTGGTATTTCTTCGCGGTGACCGTGCTGGGGGCAGTCATCCTGGCCAAGGATGTGACGGCCATTGAGCTGATGTCGAAGATCCTGATGCCGGTGTTGATCATTGTGATGATCGGTCTGGTGATTTTCGCCAGCCGCACACCCGGTTGGGAGCAGACCAAGGATTTCTTTTTCCAGGTGGACTGGAGCCGGCTGGCGGACGGCAAGCTTTGGGCGTTTGCGTTCGGGCAGGCGTTCTACACGCTGGCGATTGGTCAGGGCTACCTGGTGACCTATGGCAGTTTTATCCCCCGGCAGACCCACGTGCCCCGGGCCTGTCTGATCGTTGCAGGTACCGAGACCAGTGTGGCGCTGCTGGCGGGCTGGATGATCTTTCCGTTTGTGTTCAGTCTGGGTATGGAGCCTACGGAGGGCAGTCAGTTGGCGTTTGTGACCATGCCGCGGGTGTTTGAGGATATGGCTGGCGGCTATTGGGTCGGTACGCTGTTTTTCAGCCTGTTTTTTATGGCGGCGTTCAGTTCCAGCCTGGCTGGACTGAAGGTGATGATTGCGGCGGTGTCGGAAGAGTTTCGGCTCAGCAATGGCAAGGCTGTGAGTCTTGTCACTCTTGTCATGCTGGTGCTGGGCACGGCATCCGCGCTGAGCTTTACGCCCCTGCAATGGAACATTGCGGGGGAGCCGGTGCTGGATGTGATCGACCGGGTGGCCGGCGGTAATGTGATCATCTTCTCCGGGGTGTTGGGGGCCGCCATGTTCTGCTGGTTCATTCCGCCCGAGAAGATCCGGACGGTACTGGGCACCCAGAGCCGCTGGTGGGAATGGCGTATGTACCTGGTTGGTCGCTACCTGCCGCTGGTGATGCTGATCTGGATTGTGGTGACCTATGCCTTGAGCCAGGTGGGCATCACTCCGGCCTGACCTGGAACTCCCTGGCGTCGATCTTCAGCTTTTTCAGGCGCGAGGTCAGGGTGGTGGGTTTGATGCCCAGCATGGCCGCCGCGCCGTCATCGCCGAAGACCCGGCCACTGCTCATCATGAGGGCCCGGGCCAGATTCTGCTTCTCCAGGTCCCGCAACTCCTGTTCCGTCATCAATTCGCCGCTGTAATGTCTCGCCGGGGCCACTTCTGCCGGGGTGGTTCGGGCAGCGGATTCTGGCCCTGGCAGGTCCAGATCCAGCCGACCGTCTGAGGTGATTACCTGGCGCTCGATCACATTCTCCAACTCCCGCACATTGCCGGGCCAGTGGTAGGCTTTCAGGGTTTCAACGTCACGTTCTTTCAGGGCCAACAGAGGCCGGTTGAACTTCTGGCACGCGCGGTTCAGGAATTCCTGGGCGAGGATGGGGATGTCCTCCAGCCGCCGGCGCAAGGGTACGGATTCGATGGGGAAAACATTCAGGCGGAAGTAGAGGTCTTCCCGGAAGGTTTTTTCCTGAACTTCCGCCTTCAGGTCACGGTTGGTGGCCGCGATCACCCGCACATCCACAGCCCGGGTTCGGTTTTCGCCAACCCGCTCGAATTGCTGATCCTGCAGCACCCGGAGCAGTTTGCCCTGGAGTTCAAGGGGGATTTCGCCCACTTCGTCCAGGAACAGGGTGCCGCCGTCGGCCAGTTCGAACCGGCCCACGCGATCACTGACGGCGCCGGTGAAGGCACCCTTGATGTGGCCGAAGAACTCGCTCTCGAACAGATCCTTGGGAATGGCCGCACAGTTCACCCGAATCAGGGGCCGGTCCCGTCGGCTACTGGACTGGTGGATGGCACGGGCAATCAGCTCCTTGCCTGTGCCTGATTCGCCGGTGATCAGCACGTTGGCATCGGTGGGCGCCACCATACCGATCCGGCGCACGATGGCTTTGATGGCCTCGCTCTGGCCGAAGATTTCGTGGAAGTGGTACTCGGCGCTGAGTTCTTCCTGCAGATAGGCGTTCTCCATTTCCAGCCGGTGCTTGAGGGTTTCCACTTCCTCCAGCGCTTTCTGCAGTTCTTGCTGGGCTTCCTGACGCGCGGAGATATCCCGGAAAACCACCACTGCACCCACCGGATGCCCGTTGTCCAGGATCGGTGTGCTGGTGTATTCCACCGGGAAACCGCTGCCGTCCTTGCGCCAGAACCAGTCCTCGCCAACCCGCTTCACACTGGCATCGCGGAAGGCGGCGTATATCGGGCAGTCCTTCAGGGGATACAGGCTGCCATCGGCATGGGAGTGGTGCACCACGCGGTGCAGAACCCGCCCCATGAGTTCGTCAATTCGCCACCCCAGCATGCGCTCGGCTGCGGGGTTTGCGAAGGTGCCTCGCCCCTCGGCATCCACCCCGTAAATGCCTTCCCCGACGGCATGCAGGATCAGCTGGTTTTCCCGCTCCATGTCCTTGAACAGTTCTTCCACCCGACGCCATTCAAGCAGGCCGCCCCGGTGGTAGTGGTTGGCATCGTGGCGCTCCCGAAGGGTTCGCAGCTGGCGTCGGTCCCTCAACAACAGCAGCACATTCTGGGTTTCCGCCTCGCCGACCCTGGATGAGGAGATTTCCAGTTCCACGGTGTGGCCGTCCCGGTGCTGGAGGAAGAAATCCCGGCTCCAGCCGTGGCTGCGAAACAGGGTTTCCTCAGTGAATGCAATCAGTTGCGGCCGCTGGTCGGTGAACAGGTGGGTGCATGGCGTTCCGACGAGGGATTGCCGGTCGGAGCCGATCATTCGGCCCATGGCACTGTTGGCGGACAGAATCAGGTCCCTGCCTGCATCTACCAACAGCGCAGCCTCTGGCAGATGGTCAATCCAGTTGCCGGTGATTTCAGGGCGAATGATGGCTTCGGTGTTCATGGCGATTTCCTGAGTCAGTTCCCGAAGGAAGAAACAAACCCTGTGCCAACTACGAAAAATCGCAGTCCGGGCTACGAAAAATCGTGAAATACGAAATGTCGTAGCTCTCCTGTTTTCAGGCTCCTCATTCCTGATGCCTTAAAAACAATGGGTTAAAAAAATAACCGGACTTGGCACAAACCCTGCGATACCTCTCTCAGAACGCGGAGCCGACCCGACCATTTCCAGCCTCGGGCCCGAGCCGCACCTTTGTTGCACCGTGAGAGTGCAGAAATAACCCAAAACTTAGGTCCCAAACCCAGGAGAGTGCGCCATGACCACGAAAAGCCTTGGAAACCCGTTTGACGGTGACAAGTCCCTGATTCATGCCAAGACCTGCGGCTGCCCCGAGTGCAAACCCGGCGACAGCACCCCGTCGATTTCCCTCGATCTCAAGCCCTCTGCCGGCCAGCAGGCAGTTGCTGACGAGCATTTGGATTCAGAAGCGATGATGGATCGCGCCATCGAAGGCGCGGTGGTGCGCTCGGTGTTTGGTCACAACGAACACAGCCGGCGCGCCTTCATGAAAATGATGGGCGCGGGCACCGCGGCGGCCGTTCTGGGCAGCGTGTTCCCGATGGAAAAGGCCAAGGCCGCGGTGAAGGAATCCCTGGGCAAGCTCGAGAAGACCAAGCTGAACGTTGGTTTTGTACCGATCACCTGCGCCACGCCTATCATCATGGCCCACCCGATGGGCTTTTATGAGCGGTACGGCCTCGATGTGACCGTCACCAAGACCGCAGGTTGGGCGGTGGCCCGGGACAAGTCCCTGGCTGGCGAATACGACGCCTCACATATGCTTACTCCCATGCCCCTGGCGATGACCATGGGCGCGGGCTCCACACCGGAGCCGTTCATCATGCCGGCCGTTGAGAACATCAATGGCCAGGCCATCGTGCTGCACGTCGACCACAAGGACAAGCGCGACCCGAAACAGTGGAAAGGCTTCAAGTTTGGCGTGCCGTTCGAGTACTCCATGCACAACTTCCTGCTGCGTTACTACCTGGCCGAGAACGGTATCGACCCGGACAAAGATGTGCAGATCCGTGTGGTCCCGCCACCCGAGATGGTTGCCAACCTCCGCGCCGGTAACCTGGATGGCTACTTGTCACCGGATCCGTTCAACCAGCGTGCTGTTTGGGAGAAGGTGGGCTTCATCCACATGCTGACCAAGGACATCTGGGAAGGCCACCCGTGCTGCGCCTTTGCCTGCAGCAAGCAGTTCGCGACCCAGAACCCGAACACCTACGGCGCCCTGTTGCGCGCCATCATCGACGCGACGCAGTACTCCAACAATCCGGATAACCGTAAGGAAATCTCCGAAGCCATCGCGCCAAAGAACTATCTGAACCAGCCGGTTCCGGTGATTCAGCAGGTGCTGACCGGCTACTACGCCGATGGCCTTGGCGAGGTAAAAGACGTGCCGGACCGCATCGACTTCGACCCGTTCCCGTGGCACTCCATGGGCGTGTGGATCCTCACCCAGATGAAGCGCTGGGGTTATATCGAGGGTGATGTGGACTACAAAGGCATTGCCGAGCAGGTCTACCTGGCGAGCGAGACCGGCAAGATCATGGAAGAACTGGGTTACACCGCTCCGGACAAGACCTACAAGGCCCACACCATCATGGGCAAGACGTTCGATTCTGATCGTGCCGAAGAATACGCACGCAGCTTCGACATCGGGAGGGTGTAACCATGGCTTCCCTGAACGTCCGGGCAGCACTGCTGTCGGTGTCGTTCCTGATTCTGGCCCTGGGGCTCTGGGAAATGGCAACCCAGCCCCCGGAGGCCCAGACAGGACTGACCGAATACGAAATGCTGATGGGTGGTGTGGAGCAGGAATCCCGGGTGCCGCCACCCTCGGCGGTGATCAAGCTGGCCTGGGCGGAGTTGTCCGATCCGTTCTATGACGCCGGCGCCAACGACAAGGGCATCGGCATCCAGCTGGCCTATTCGGTGTACCGGGTATTGACCGGCTACCTGGCGGCCATGGCCATTGCGCTGCCCGTCGGGTTCCTGATCGGCATGTCGCCGCTGATGTACAAGGCCCTGAACCCTTACATCCAGGTGCTGCGGCCAATTTCGCCGCTGGCCTGGATGCCCCTGGCCCTGTTCATCATCCAGGACTCCGATGCCTCAGCGATCTTTGTGATCTTCATCTGCTCGATCTGGCCAATGCTTCTGAACACCGCCTTTGGTGTGGCGAACGTGAGGCAGGACTGGGTCAACGTGGCCCGCACCCACGAACTCGGCCCACTGCGCACCGCCATTACGGTGATCCTGCCGGCCGCAGCACCCACCATTCTGACCGGCATGCGGATCTCGATTGGCATTGCCTGGCTGGTCATCGTGGCCGCGGAAATGCTCGTGGGCGGCACCGGCATTGGCTACTACGTGTGGAACGAATGGAACAACCTGGATCTGGCCAGTGTGATCTTCTCCATCCTGATGATCGGGGTGGTGGGCATGCTGCTCGACCTGGCCCTGGGCAAGGCCCAGAAACTGGTGGAATACAAAGAATGAGCGGTCCGGCACCGGTTTCCGGTGCCGGCCTCAACCCTCCGAATGGAGACCTGTTATGAGTAAATCATTCCTGGAAGTAGATGGCCTGTCCAAAGTCTATCCGGACGGCCAGGGCGGTGAGCTGACCGTCTTCGAGGATATCCGCTTTGCCCTGGAGAAAGGTGAGTTTGTTTGCATCATCGGCCACTCCGGTTGCGGCAAATCCACCATCCTGAACGTGTTGGCAGGCCTGGACGAAGCCAGCGCCGGCAACGTGGTGATGAACGGCAAGGAAATCAAAGGCCCAGGCCTTGAGCGCGGGGTTGTGTTCCAGAACTACAGCCTGCTGCCCTGGAAAACCACCCTGAACAACATCGTCTTCGCCGTGCGCGCCCGCTGGCCGGAGTGGTCCAAGGAAAAGGTGAAAGAGCACAGCGAACGCTACCTGAAGATGGTGGGCCTGGACCACGCCCTGAACCGCAAGCCGTCCCAGCTGTCCGGCGGTATGCGTCAGCGGGTGAGTATCGCCCGGGCCTTCGCCACCCAGCCGGAACTCCTGCTGCTGGACGAGCCTTTCGGCGCGCTGGATGCGCTCACCCGGGGTGTGATTCAGGACGAGCTGGTGAAAATCTGGGAAGAAACCCGCCAGACCGTGTTCATGATCACCCACGATGTGGACGAAGCCATTCTACTGTCTGACCGCATCTTCCTGATGTCGAACGGCCCCAACGCCCGCATCGCTGAGAGCGTGAAAGTGGACATTCCGCACCCGCGGGCCCGGGCCACCATCTTCCAGAACCCGGCCTACCACAAAACCCGGGACTACCTGGTGGACTTCCTGGTCAACCGAAGCGGCTCGGCTCTGCCGGAAAAAGACGGCACCCCGAAAATCGTCGAACCCGCCAAAGGCGTTGCCCAGTCCACGCCAGCGTCTGCCGACTCTGAAACCGAATCCGAATCTGAGACTGCCGCCCGTGCGGTGAATGCCTGACGTTAAAACCCAAGAGAGGAAACAGCCATGATGAACAAAGAACTGATGACCGCCAAAATCCTGGAAGCCAAAGTGTCCAAGGGAATGACCTGGGAAGCCATCGCCGAAACCATCGGCCTATCCCCGGTGTTCACCACCTCAGCGGCCCTGGGTATGAACAGCCTCACCGAAGACAAGGCCTTTGCCCTGTGCGAAGTCCTCGACCTGGACAAGCCGATAGCCGAAGCCCTGCAGGTCTGCCCCAAAAAAGCCTGGGACGGCGCCGTTCCGCAGGATCCGCTGATTTACCGTTTGTACGAAGTGGTGGGTGTCTACGGCGACACTATAAAAGAGCTCATCCATGAGAAGTTCGGCGACGGCATCATGAGTGCCATCGATTTCACCATGGACATCGAGAAGGAAGAGAATCCGAAGGGCGACCGTGTGGTCGTGACTATGAACGGGAAGTTCCTGCCTTACAAAGCCTGGTAAATCGGAAGAGCCCGCCTTTGTAGCCTGTTGGTTGAGGGGCGGGCCTGCGGGGTGGCAGGTGGAGTTTTTCTTGGAAAACGAACTCGCTTCGCTCAGACACCTTTTTCCGGCGAAAAATCCACCTGCCACCCCGCGCCGACGTGCAACACGGGTTCACCGGTTTAAGGATTTTTGTGCTTTTGTAGGTTGGATTAGCCGCAGGCGTAATCCAACGGGTTTTGTCGGATTACGCTTCGCTAATCCTACGAAATACTCCCTTTAGAATTATCGCTGCTGCCCGTCGGTAGGGGGTGGGGGTATTTTTTCTGACAGGGAAAAGATGTCTGAGCGCAGCGAGTTGTTTTCCCCGAAGAAAAGATACCCCCACCCCCGTACCTGCCCGCCAAATCTCAGGCTACAGAAAGACCACGCCCGCCAAACCTCAGGCTAGGAAAGGACGATACCCCCCAAAGTCTCAGGCCGAACGAGACCGGGCCACAGATCCAGCCGCGAGGGCAACCTCGGCAACCGTGTGCAGCTTCTCCAGTTGCGACTGCAACATGGCAATCGGCCTTGTACCCTCCAAAGTCAGTGCGATATCCAGATGCTCGCCAGCGGTTTCAACCGCCATGGTGGCAATCCGGAACCCGCGGATGCGGACCACCTGGCAGAGCCGCTCCAGGGCGGCGGCTTCGTGGGTCATGCGGCAGTTGATGGTGTAGCTGGGCGTTGATGGCTGGCTTTGCGGGTTCATGCAACTTGCTCCTTGCTGGCTTTTGCGGTGCGGGCGGTTTCGTCGATCATGTCTGTGTTGCTTGCGCCGGGTTTGACGATGGGCCATACGTTTTCTTCACGGCTGATGGCAACGTGCAGCAGCATCGGGCCGTTGTAGGCCAGGATGGTTTCGATGCCGCGGCGGATCTGGTCGGTGCGTTCGATGTGCAGGGCCGGAATGTCGAAGGCCCGGGCCATGGCGACGAAGTCGGGGTTGTCGTCCAGGTTTATCTGGCTTTCGCGGTTGTTGTAGAACAGTTCCTGCTGCTGGCGGACCATGCCCAGGCACTGGTTGTCCATGACGATCAGCTTTACCGGCAGGTTGTAGCGGCGGATGGTGGCCAGTTCCTGGGCGTTCATCATGAACGAGCCATCACCGGTTACGTTGATGACGGTGCTGTTGCGATCCGCAAACTGGGCGCCGATGGCAGCTGGCAGGCCGAAGCCCATGGTTCCGAGGCCGCCGCTGGTCAGGTGATGGCGCGGGTGATAGAAGTCGTAATGCTGGGCCACCCACATCTGGTGCTGGCCAACGTCACAGGCGATGACGGTGTCGTCCGGGGCAATCCGGGAGAGCTGGCGGATGAAGGCCGGGCCGGTGATCGGGGCCATCGGGTCATCGTTGTCGGCCGCATGGAAGCCGCCGGTGGTGTGCCAGGTGCGGCACTGTTTCTGCCATTCATTGATGGCCAGTGGCTCGGCCTGCAATGCGTCCGCCAGTGATTTCAGTATCTCGTTCAGGTCGCCGCGGATGGCCAGGTCGGCGTCGCGCAGTTTGTTGATTTCGGCTGCGTCGGCATCGATGTGAATCATCCTGGCGTTGGGCGCAAAGCCATCCAGTTTGCCGGTGGCGCGATCATCTAGGCGGGCGCCGATGACCAGCAGCAGGTCGCACTCGTCGACGGCCTTGTTGGCAGCCCGGGAGCCGTGCATGCCCAGCATGCCGAGGTTGTAGGGATTGTGTTTCCCGGGGTTGCCGATGCCTTTCAGAGTTACAACCGCGGGCAGGGCGGAGGATTCGGCAAAGGCCCGGAAGCTGTCCTCGGCGTGGGCCAGGCTGATGCCACCGCCACTGTAGAGCAGGGGCTTGCGGGCTGCGCGCAGCATTGCCAGGGCGTCCGTCAGGTCGGTTGAAGCTGTTTCACGGGCTTCAGGCTGGGGGAAGGGCGCATAGGCCGCTTCGCTCAGCAACAGGTCCTTGGGAATATCAATCCAGACCGGCCCGGGGCGACCGCTCTGAGCCAGTTCGATCGCCTCTTCCATGATGGTCGGCAGGCTGTCTGCATCGTCAATCAGGTAACTGTGTTTAACGATGCCCAGGGTCATGCCCAGTACGTCGGTTTCCTGGAAGGCGTCGGTGCCGATCAGGCCCGAGGGAACCTGGCCGGTGATCACCAGCATGGGAATGGAATCCCGGTGCGCGTTGGCAACGCCGGTGATCAGGTTGGTGGCGCCGGGGCCCGACGTGGCAATGCAGACGCCCAGCTTGCCACTGGCCCGGGCGTAGCCGTCTGCCGCCAGGGCGCAGCCCTGTTCATGGCGGCACAGCACGTGCTCCACGCCCACATCGTCCACCAGCGCGTCGTATAGCGGCATGATGCAGCCACCCGGATACCCGAAAACCGTGCTGATGTTGTGGCGGTGGAACGCTTCAAGAATGTGCTGTGCGCCGTTCATGGTCGTTTTTCCCTTTTCTTTTGCCGTAAAAAAAGAAACCCCCGGGACCTTTCGGTGCCGGGGGTTTCTGGTGTTTTGTCAGGTTTGTCGCTATCTCACCCGCTTGTCCACGCAGAAGCCCCCGGACGGTACCACGACCACCAGGACAAGCTTCACAAGGACAATCACTGCGTTGAGATTCATAAAATCGACAGTCTGCTCTGAATTCGTAAAAAGATTCTGTGTAGAATCTACCCCACGTTTTTATACAGATGCAACCGTTAATTGCCGGTTTTTCTGCCAACCTCCGATTCAGGAACAGTGAGCATTCAATGACGAAAGCAAAATGGGGTTCTCTTGGGCTGTCACTTCTGATCGTGATCGCGCTGGTGGTCTGGATGGCGACCGGTGAGGTAAAGGTGGCCAGTGATGAGGCTCCGGAACGTCAGGACAGCGGCGATGGCCAGCCTACAACTGTGCAGGTGGAAACCCTGACGGCACGGCTGCATGAGCCGGGCCTGATGCTGCAGGGCCAGTTGGAGCCCTGGAGTTCGGTGATGCTGAGTGCCCAGGTGCCCGGCCGCGTGGAGTCTCTGGCTGTGAGTCTGGGTGAGCAGGTCCAGCAGGGTCAGAAGCTGCTTACGATAGCTGATGAAGGGCGGAGTGCCGCGGTGTTGCGCTGGCAGTCCGAGGTTCGGAAACTGGAAGCGGACCTGGTGGCGGCCCGCCGGCTCCGCGCCAATAACCTTGCCTCGGAATCCCAGATTTTGAGCCTGGAAAGCGAACTTGCTGCCGCTGAAGCGGAGCTGACCGGTGCCCGACAGGCCATCAGCCACCTCACTCCCGAGGCGCCTTTTGACGGCATTATCAACAGCAAATCGGTGGATATCGGCGATCTGGTGCAGGTGGGTTCCCCCCTGTTTCAATTGGTGAGGGTGGATCGCCTGAAGGCTACCGCGCAGATCCCCCAGCAATCGGTGGGCAATGTGGCGCCCGGTCAGTCTGTTCGCGTGGATTTGCTGGATGGCAGCCGTCTTTCTGGCGTGGTGACCTTTGTGGCCAGCGCTGCCTCGCCCGAAACCCGGAGTTTTGCCGTGGAGATCGCGGTGGAGAATCCGGATCGCAAACGGGTGGCCGGTGGCAGCGCCAGCCTGCGGGTGGCATTGCCGGAGGTAAAGGCGATGTTTATCTCACCCGCTTATTTGTCCCTCGGTGATGACGGTCGCCCCGGTGTGAAATACGTGAACGGTGAGAACCGTGTCGAGTTCGGTGAAGTGAAGTTGTTGAGTGTATCCACCGAGGGTGCCTGGGTGACCGGCTTGCCGGATGAGATCCGCCTGATTACCCGCGGCGGTGGTTTCGTCAGCACCGGGGAACAGGTTGTGCCGGTCGACGCCGCTGAAGACAGGGGCTAGACCGCATGCGCGCACTGATCTTCGCAGCCATTGATCGCAGCCGGACCACCTTGCTGACGCTTCTGTTCCTCCTGCTCGGGGGTATTGCCGCGTTTCAGACCATCCCGAAGGAAGCCAACCCCGACGTCACCATCCCCATGATCTATGTCTCCATGACCCTGGATGGCATCAGCCCGGAGGACGCCGAGCGTCTGCTGGTGCGGCCCATGGAGCAGGAGCTGCGTTCGCTTGAAGGCATCAAGGAAATGCGTGGTACCGCCTCGGAAGGTCATGCCTCGGTGATGCTGGAGTTCGATGCCGGGTTTGATCCGGACAAGGCGCTTCAGGACGTGCGGGAGAAAGTGGATACAGCACGTACCAAGCTGCCCCAGGAAGCGGATGAACCCAGGGTAAACGAGATCAACGTGTCCCTGTTCCCGGTGCTGTCCGTGGGTCTGTCTGGCCCCTTGTCGGAGCGGGAGCTGATAACCATCGCCCGGCGGTTCCAGGATGCCATCGAGTCTATCCCGGAAGTTCTGGAAGTGGAGATTGGTGGCGATCGGGAGGATCTGCTGGAAATCGTGGTCGATCCCCAGGTGCTGGAGAGCTATGGCGTTGATTTTGATCAGCTGGCTTCGCTGGTAACCCGCAACAATCAGCTGGTGGCGGCCGGCTCGCTGGATACCGGCAATGGCCGCATGGCCCTGAAAGTGCCCGGGGTGATCGAAACCATCGAGGATGTGATGTCCATGCCGATCAAGGTGGACGGTGACACAGTGGTCACCTTCGGCGATGTGGCCATGCTCCAGCGTACCTTCAAGGACCCCACCGGTTTCGCTCGTATCAATGGGGAGCCGGCGCTGGTGCTGGAAGTCTCCAAGCGCTCGGGTGCCAACATTATCGAGACCATTGCCCAGGTTCGTGAGTTGATTGATCAGGCCAGACCGGAGCTGCCGGACTCTCTGGAAATCCGCTACATCATGGACCAGTCCGAGGAAGTCCGGGATATTCTCAGTGACCTGCTGAATAACGTGCTCACCGCCATCGTGCTGGTTCTGATTGTGGTGATTGCCGCCATGGGGCCGCGTTCGGCGGTTATGGTGGGGCTGACGATTCCTGGTGCCTTCCTCACCGGCATCCTGGTGATCTGGAGCATGGGGCTCACGCTCAACATCGTGGTGCTGTTCAGTCTGATCCTGGTGGCCGGCATGCTGGTGGATGGCGCCATTGTTGTGTCGGAGCTGGCGGACCGGAACCTGTCGGAGGGGCAGACGGTAAAGCACGCCTGGGCCGAGGCGGCCAGTCGCATGGCCTGGCCCATTATTGCGTCGACCGCAACCACGCTGGCGGTGTTTGTGCCGTTGTTGTTCTGGCCCGGCGTTGTCGGGGAGTTCATGAAGTTCCTGCCGCTGACGGTGATTATCTGTCTGATTGCTTCCCTGGCCATGGCGCTGGTGTTCCTGCCCGTGCTGGGCAGCACCAGTGGGGGGCGCCGGGCGCGGCAGGGGCATTCTTCGGGGCGCCTGATGGAGGGTTATCGACGGGTACTGGGGCTGCTACTTCGTTCACCGGGGCTGACGTTGATTGGTGTGCTCTGCGTGATCGCCGTGATCTACGCCGCGTACGCCCGCTTCAACCATGGGGTTGAGTTCTTCCCCAGTGTGGAGCCGGATTCCGCCCAGGTTCAGGTGAGGGCGAGGGGTGATCTTTCAGTGTGGGAGCGGGATGCCATTGTGCGTGAAGTGGAGCAGCGGTTGCGTGGCATGCCCGAGGTGAAGGCCCTGTACGCCCGCTCAATGGTACAGACCAGCTCGCAACTGGCGCCAGATGTCATAGGCGTTCTGCAATTCCAGTTTACCGACTGGTTCACCCGGCGACCGGCCAGCGCGATTCTCGAGGACTTCCGCGACATGACCTCTGATATAGCGGGCGTTGAGCTGGAATTCCGCAAACAGGAAGGTGGGCCTGCCGAAGGCAAACCGATAGAGCTACAGGTGAGCAGCCGCGAAGCAAACAGTCTCAATGGCTACGTGGACGAAATCAAAGACCGCATGCGTGAGCTCGGTGGTTTCGTGGACATCGAAGACGACCGCAGCCTTCCGGGGATTGAGTGGCGGCTGCAGGTTGACCGGGAAGCCGCCGCTCGCTTCGGTACCGATGTGCTGGGTATCGGCAGTGCCGTGCGCTTGGTGACCAACGGGTTGAAACTGGCCACCTATCGCCCTGAAGACGTGCGGGATGAAGTGGACATCGTGGTGCGAGTTCCGAATAACTGGCGGGAACTGGATCATCTGCAGCGCCAGACCATTCATACCTCCCGGGGCCAGGTGCCGCTCTCTGAATTCGTCGATCTTCGCCCCGGCGACAAAACCAACAGTATTGTCCGGGTGGATGGCCAGCGCACGGTAACCATCAAATCCGATCTGGCACAGGGGCGCCGCGTGGATGAGCTGCTGCGGGCCCTGCAGGCCGAGATGCCGGAACCGCCAGAGGGAATTTCGGTGAAGTTTGCCGGCGAGAACGAGGATCAGCAGCAGGCATCAAACTTCCTTGCGACGGCCTTCCTGGTAGCCATCGGCCTCATGCTGTTGATACTGGTGACCCAGTTCAATTCGTTGTACCAGACCTTCCTGATTCTCTCGGCGATTGTGCTCTCCACCGCCGGGGTGCTGCTCGGGCTTCTGGTAAACGGTCAGTCGTTCGGCATTGTGATGGTGGGAATGGGTACGATTGCCCTGGCAGGCATCGTGGTAAACAACAACATCATTCTGATCGATACCTACAACCAGATGCGCAAGGACGGGGTTGAGGCCTACGAGGCCGCCCTGGAAACCGGTTGCCTTCGCCTGAGGCCGGTGCTGCTGACGGCCATCACCACTGTGCTGGGGTTGATGCCCATGGTCCTCGGCGTCAATGTGGACCTGCTGACGCCCTCCCTGGGCCTTGGTGCGCCATCAACCCAGTGGTGGACCCAGCTGTCCAGTGCCATCGCGGGGGGGTTGGCGTTTGCTACGGTGCTGACGCTGTTGCTCACACCTGCATTGCTGGTGCTGGGTAACCGGGCCGGTCGGGCTTTCGGGAGTCTGACCAGCCGCTTCCGAACTACTTAATGCTTGATCCGGCCCGCCAGTTCCTGGGCCCGGGCAGCCATGGCTTCCAGTTCAGGTACCGTGCGCAGGTTGTTTTCAGCAGCCTGGTGCATGGCTTCGGAGGTTTCGGCCACATCCGTGACATTGCGGTTGATGTCTTCACAGACACTGGTCTGTTCTTCGGCCGCTGTAGCAACCTGGGTTGTTGCGTCGTTGATGCTGCCCATGCGCCGGTTGATTTCGGCCAGGGTGGCGCGTACGGCTTCAACGGCCTCGCTGCTTTCCTGAGCTACAACGCCTGAGGCCTGCATGAACTCGGTGGCGTCCCGCGAAGCCCCACTGATGGCGCCGATGATCTGGTCGATTTCCACGGTGGCTTCCTGGGTCTTGGCAGCCAGGTTCCGGACTTCATCGGCAACCACCGCGAATCCGCGACCTGCGTCGCCGGCCCGGGCCGCCTCGATGGCGGCGTTCAGTGCCAGCAGGTTGGTCTGGTCTGCAATTTCCCGGATAACCTGCATAACGTCGCCGACCTTCTTGCCATCATTGGCGAGTTGGTTAACGGTTTCGGCCGAGTTCCGGATCTGGTCGGTCAGACGCCGCATGCTGTCTACCGCCTTGTTGATCTGCGAATCCGCTGTAGCCGTCTCGTCGGATGTCTGGCTCACTTCGGTGGCTACCGAGGCAGCGTGACTGGCCACATCCTCCGCGGTGGCAGACATTTCGTTCATGGCTGTCGCAATCTGCTCAATGCGCTGGTGGGCCAGGTCAGACTGGCTGACGACACTGTCGGCGTTCTGGCGGATCAACTCGCCGGTATCGTTCAGTTGCCTGGCGTTCTCGCTCAGTTGGCTTCCGGTATCGCTGAGGAAGCGGTGCAGGCTTCGGGCAGCGTCGGCCAATTGCCCCAATTCGTCAGCCCGCTGCATGGTTACAGGATCCGAAAGATCACCGTCGCCCAGTCGGGAGATCTGCGAGGTGAGCTTCTGTGCGGGCCGGACCACACCTGACAAAAGGATCATTATCAGCGCGATGGTACCCAGAATGATGGCGGCAATCAGAAGACCCGCCACCAGCCAGCTACGCTCGGTGACAACGGTGTTCAGGGTTCGGGCCCGGACAAGGCTATCTTCACGGACTGCGGTTGCAGCATCTACAATCAGTCTGGCAGGTTCACGGTCGATCCCCTGTACCGCGGCATCGCCTGCGTTCGGATCAAAGCCTGAGCGTGTGAACGCCTCGAATCCCTCACGATAGGCACGCCCCATCGTCTGGTGTGCCTGTTTGAAGTCGGACATCAGTGACTTTGCCTGTGGCTCCTGAATTCGGGGAATCAGGTCATCAAGCTGGCTCTGTATTGATGCTTCGCGCTGCTGAAATCGGCCCCAGTATTTGTCCAGTTGTTCCGGGTCGGCTCCGCGGATCAGGACGTTTTTCCACTCCTGGACCTGGGTCTTGAAATCAGAAAGCACATCCTGGGCTTCAAGGGCGTTCACCATCCTGGTACTTACAAGACTGTTGAAGTCATCTTTGACTTTCAGGGAGAAGTTCAGGTAAATCACCGCCACTGCGGCGACGACTAGATTTGCCGTCAAAACGACGAGAAGAACCCGGTTGAGAATGCTTTTCGAGTACCAGTTTATCAGCTATTCCTGGGAGCGATCGATGGTAAGGGTGTGTCGCTAGTGTATACGTAGCGTTAGTTGATTAGGTTATCTACTTTGGTATCGGCTAGAGAAGCGGGCTCTTGAATGCAATTGGCCGACTTGAATATGAAGCTTTTATGACATCTATCTTATGAGCAACCCACTAACCGTTCTTTACCGGGACGAACACCTTCTGGCTGTCCACAAACCGGCCGGGCTGTTGGTTCACCGGAGCCCTATCGACAAACACGAAACCGAGTTTGCCCTGCAATATGCCCGGGCGCTAAATGAGGGCCAGCATGTTTACCCGGTCCATCGACTGGACCGGCCTACCTCCGGCGTCCTGGTGTTTGCCAGGGACAGCGACACTGCCCGCACGCTGGGTATGGCGCTGATGGCCGGTGAGGTGACGAAAACCTATCTGGCGATGGTGCGTGGCTGGCCGCCGGAACACGGGGAGATTGATCATCCCTTGCGAGAGGAACCGGAGGATCGACGGCTGAAAGGGGAAGAGCAGCCGGTGCGGGACGCTCTCACTTATTACCGCACGCTGGCGACGACCGAGATACCAGTGGAGATCGAGAAATACCCGAGCAGTCGCTACGCCGTTGTTGAACTGAACCCGAAAACTGGCCGAAAGCACCAGTTGCGCAGGCACATGAAACACATCAATCACCCGATCATTGGCGATGCCAATCACGGCCGGGGCCGCCACAATCGCTATTTTGCAGAGCGATTCGGCCAGGGGCGGTTGATGCTGGCCGCAACCCGGATGGCATTCCGACACCCTGTTTCGGGTAAACCACTGACCATTAGCGCCGCGCCTGAGGCGAGCTTTCTGGAGGTGTTATCGCTTTTCCCGGGATTTGACGTACGGGATCACTCGGAAAAGTAGCGCTTGATAAACTCTGGGTAGGGAAGCGGTTTACTGTAACGGTAGCCCTGAAGGTAGTCGCAGCCTTTCTCGAACAGCCAGCTTTCATGGGCTTCGCTCTCCACACCTTCTGCAACGACAGAAAGGCCAAGCCCCCTGGCCAGGCCAATGATCGACAGGGTGATAGCGCAATCGTTTTCGTCATCCGGAAGGTTGTTGATGAACGAGCGGTCGATCTTGATGCGGGAGAAGGGCAGGCTTTTGAGCCGGGACAGCGATGAGTACCCGGTGCCAAAGTCGTCGATAGCGAGCTCGGCGCCGGCGTGTACCAGCTGTTCCAGAACCCGACCGATGACACTGAAATCACCCTGGATGGAGTCTTCGGTCACCTCAAACTGCAGGGCACTGACCGGCATGCCCTGGTTACCGCAGATCTCTTTTACCAGCTCTGGCAACTCTGGGACCAATATCTGCTCTGCCGACAGGTTGACGGATATCGTTGGTAATGGCGTATTCCGGTCTTTTGCCTCACGCCAGTGGGCGCAGACGTTTTTCAGCACACAGGCGCCCAGCTCATACATCAGGCCGGCGCTGCGCGCCACGTCCAGAAATTCAATCGGTGACAGCCAGCCACGTTGCGGGTGCTGCCAGCGAACCAGGGCCTCGGCGCTTTCCAGCTGTGTTCCCGTGCGGTCCATGATTGGCTGGTAGAAGACATCGAGGCCGCTGGTTCTGAGTGTTTCCCGCAGCTCGCTCTCGAGCGCAAACCGGGAGCGGGCTGTCATCTGGATTTCCGAATCGAACAGGGTCGAACGGTCCCCGCCCTGCCGCTTCGCGTGGTACATCGCAGCCTCTGCACCTCTGAGCAGTTCTTCTGACTCGTGGCAATCGCCCGGGAAGTGACAGATGCCCACACTGGCACTGACATTCAGATCCTGATCGGACACCCGGATAGACTGGCGAATACGGCTGTGGATCTCGCGGATCACCTCGTCCAGAAAGCTCGGCTGGGTGTAGTTGCGAATAACCAGGGCAAATTCATCCCCTCCAATGCGCGCCAGAAAGTCCTTGCCCGCCAACTGGATTTCTTTCAGGCGCTGTCCGATATCGGCGATGACCTGATCCCCCGCCTGAGGGCCAAGGCCATCGTTGATGGTTTTCAGGCGGTCAACGTCAATCCAGAGCAGTGCAAGACTGCCGGTACCCCGGCCTTTGATCTTGCGCACCAGGTGGTTCAGCCGGTCACGCAGTGAATCAATGTTGGCGAGTCCGGTGAGGGAGTCGTAGCGACTGACGTATTCCAGCGCCCGCTTGGATCTCAGCCATGCCTCGTGAGTGTTCATCAGGCTTATGGTGTCTGCAATGGCAGCTGACAGCGAAATGTCCGGGACCGACCAGTCACGGCGCACACTTGACTCCAGGCAGACAACCCCGCTGAGTTGTTCGCCGTCGAAAATCGGCGCGTCTAACATGGAATGAATGTTTTGCACGGACAGATAATCGCGGTCGAAGGAACGGGTACGGATATCATTGCGGGCGTCTTCCACGGCAATGACTCGTTCTTCGGTGATGGCGCGGAAGTAGTCGGGGTGGTCTGAGCGAAACAGGTTGAACTCTGAGCCATTCTGCGCGATGCAGCTATTGCGGCCGGGCAGCTCTGTGTCGTGAAGCCACTCACAGGTGATCCGGTCCCGTTCTGGAGGGAAAAGCCAGACACTTGCCCGTTTCACGCCCAACAGCCGTGTGCACAGCTCCATGAGGGCTGCCAGCTTCCGGGGGCGGGGCATCTCGATAAAGCTGGTATTGTGGCTCAGCTCCATCAGTGCCTTGTGGTGGGTCACGAGGACTTCACTGTCACGCATGGCCGGGCTCAATAAATTGTCCTTCTTCGAATTACGAACGGCCTTGGCTCTCGGTTTGGATACTTGAACAGGTTATGTCTAAGTTCTTTAAAGAATATGGCAGCTGTTTTTATAAGTGTCCAACTTCAAACGGGATTGGTCAGTGAGTCCCTGGTGTTTTGCTCTCCACTACCAAGATGGTTCCGGCTGAAATCGCAAAGCAGCGGCCAGGGATGGTTGGCTTCCAGAGTAAAGGCGATATCCAGCAACGTGCGTTCGCCTCCGTGCCGCCCCATAAACTGAACGGACACGGGCAGTTGATCGGGCGTGTGGCCCATGGGCAATGAGATTGCCGGTGCGCCCGTGGCGTTTGCCAGAGGGGTGAAGCTCACATACTCGCGCAGCCGTTCGAACAGGGTGTCAAAAGGCACATCGGGGCTCAGGTGGCCAGGGGCGGGCGTGGTGTGGCCAAGTACCGGTGTGAGCACGGCATCAAATCCGGCCATGGCATGTGCATAGTCGTGCCAGGAACGCTTGAGCCGCCAGAGTGCGGTTGGCAGGCGCCAGAACTGTCGCCGGAACATCCTGTCGAGGCCGTTGGTCAGGCCGTCTGTTTTGTGTTTGTCGAAGGCCGGGTGAAGCAGTTTCCTGCCGTTGGCCCTGATGCCGAAGGCAAGCAGTGCCCAGTACAGGGCAAAGTCATCAGGGAAGGTGCTGTGCACCGGAACGGGCACTGGCTCAATGCGGTGGCCCATTTTTTCCAGCCTGAGCGCCGTTTCTTCGACAGTCCGTCGGGTGATGTCATCGGTTTTGTGACCGTTGATGGAATCCAGCACCAGTCCGATTCTCAAAGGACGACCGGAGGGGCCCTCCATTCTTCCAATGGGCGGCAGGCCGGGATTGCGGAAATAGGTCTCGGCCTGCTCGAAAAAATTAGCGGTATCCCGTACCGAGCGCGTCACTACGCCCTCGCTGATAATGTTGATCGGCAGGGAGGCCGCCGCTTCGTTGTCTATCAATCGTCCTCGTGTGGGCTTAAGGCCGACCAGGCCGCAGCAGGCGGCCGGAATCCGTATGGAGCCTCCGCCGTCATTCGCGTGGGCAATGGGTACCACGCCGGCCGCCACCAGGGCCGCTGAACCGCCTGAGGAGGCGCCGGAGGAATAGGCCAGGTTCCACGGGTTACAGGTTGCCGGCGCGTGTGCGGGCTCGGTTGTGGCGTTGAATCCGAATTCCGGCAGGGTGCTTTTACCCAGGCACAGAAAACCCTGGGCAAGCAACTGGCGGGCAAATGGACTGGTATCGGATGCAGGAACGCTGGGCACGGCCAGGGAGCCGTGCCGTGTGGTCATGCCCGACACGTTGGTGTTGTCTTTGATCAGTGTTGGAACACCGCGGAACAGGGGAAAGGAACCGGTCTGGTCGGTGGCATCAAGCTGTGAAGCAGTCCATATCACCTGGTCGTAATTCGCCGCGGCCAGACCGTGAATTAGCGGTTCGACCGCCTGTGCGCGAGCGATAGCGGCTTGCGTGAGTTCGGTGATCGATATTTCCCGGCGGCGGACCTTCTCGGCAAGGGCAGTGGCGTCATCGCAACCTATCGCGTCGTTGCTGAAACTGTGTCAGGACTGCGGGGCGCTCACGGCCAGACTCTCCTTGAAAGTGATTCCACGACTCTACTGCATTTGAAAACGTGATGACATGTCATTTTAGGTAGGGTGAGTGGTCGGCAGCCAGCACAGGGCCTTTTCACAGACCTCTTCAGATAATAAGCTGTCCGCCTGAAAACGTTGTAAGCGATCCTGATGGAATTTATTGAACCCCTCGTACGCCACTTTCTCGGCATTTTCTTTCTGATGATCGGTCTGCAGTTTGCTGGCCGAAGCCTCGGGCTGTATCAGAGAATGCGCTTTTCGCACATTAACTATGGTGAGCGAGGGAGTGCGCCCTGGTGGCACCGGCAAACCTTCAATGTGTTTCGGGCGTTCATTCTCGGCGTCTGCGTGGTGCGGATTTTTGCGGATATCGACCCCTGGCTGGGCGTGTTCGGCCCGCTCTATGTATGGCCGATTTTGTTGGTTGGTATGCTCCTCCTGATTGGCTCATTTACTTCGGTGAACTATCTGCAGGCCTACATGCATGAGGACTGGCGCTCTGGTATCGATCCTCGGAAGGATAAGCGCAAACTGCTCACAGGCGGGCCATTTGGCCGCTCCCGTAATCCCCTGTTCCTGGCTGTGATGGCTGGGCAACTCGGTTTTTTCCTGGCCTTGCCCAGTGTGTTTTCCCTGGTATGCCTGGTGGCCGGTGTACTGGTGATCACCCGCCAGGCCCGGGAGGAGGAGAAGGCGCTGGCGGAAAAATTTGGCGAGGACTACGAGCGTTATCGCGTGCGGGTACCGCGCTGGTTCTGACCCGCTGACGGCAGAGGGCTTTACGCAGATTTTTTCCGGGCTTCCTTGATCACATCGTAGGCATGACTGATTTCGCGGGTGCGTTCCTCTGCCATCTCCCGCATGCTCTCGGGCAATCCCCGGCCGGCAAGTTTATCCGGGTGGTTCTCGCTCATCAGCTTACGGTAGGCCTTCTTGAGTTCATCATCACTGGCGGAAGGCGATACCCCAAGAACCTTGTAGGCATCGCTGATCTGATCAGCGGAGGAGGGCTGGCCCGCACCGGCCCGGTTGGTGTGGGCTCCTCGGAGCATGGCTTCCAGCTGGTCCACCTGGCTCTCCGGTAGCCCCAGCCCACGGGCGATTTTTACCAGCATTTCGTGTTCGGCCGGGTGCACCTTGCCGTCTGCAGCCACGGCCGATACCTGAACCTGCAGGAACATCTGGAGAAACGCGGGTTGGCGTCCGCTGGCCTGGAGGAACTGGTTAAGCTCGGCATCCAGGTCGAAATCCGGCTCTTTACCACGGTTGAAGGCGGTTTTTGCCTTGGCTTTCTGTTCTTCATTCAGGCGGAAGCGAACGAACATGGCTTCGGCCATCTGAATTTCATCCCTGGATACCACGCCATCTGCCTTGCAGAGGGCACCCATCACAGCAAAAACCGATTCAATAAAACCGGACTGAATGCTCTGGAGCTTGCCAATCAGGCGGCGCTTGAGAAGGTTCAAGAGAAAGGCGCCAATCGCCGCACCTATGAGAAAGCCCGGGAATTTGCCAAAGGCGTAGCCAATCAGACCGCCAATTATGATTGCAAACAGCATTAATAAGTCCTTAACAGGAATGAATCAGCCCATAGAATATACGTGTTTTTCAGCCCGGCTTCATGAACAGGCTTTCATCGACCTGTGAAAAAGCCACGTAAGCTATTAGATTAAATCATTTATGAGGGGGCAGTAGTCATGACCCAAGACCTGTTTTCTAACCTGCCACCGGAACAGACAGTCGAGCCTCTGATGGATGGCGCGGTGGTGCTGCGGCAGTTCGCGCTCCCGAACGCCGAATCACTCATGGCCAGCATTGAAACGGTTACCTCAGAAGCGCCGTTCAGACACATGAAGACCCCTGGTGGCCATGCCATGTCTGCGGCCATGAGCTGCTGCGGGGATCTTGGCTGGGTTACCGATAGCAGGGGTTACCGGTATCAGGCGGAGGATCCGGAATCCGGCCGGCCTTGGCCCGCCATGCCTGCGGCTTTCCGGGAACTGGCCAGAAGCGCCGCCGAAACCGCTGGTTTTGAGGGATTTGAACCGGACGCCTGTCTGATCAATCGATACCAGCCCGGGGCAAGAATGGGGCTGCATCAGGACAAGGACGAGCAGGACTTCACGCAGCCCATCGTGTCGGTTTCTCTGGGCCTGCCGATGGTGTTCCAGTTTGGTGGTCTCAAACGCAGCGAACGCCCCATCCGCGTGCCACTTGCCCATGGTGACGTTGTGGTCTGGGGCGGCCCGGCCCGGATGCGTTATCACGGCGTGCTGACCCTCAAAGCCGGGGAGCACCCGCTAACGGGCGGGTATCGTTACAATCTGACGTTCCGTCGGGCCAGGTAAGGGATTACTGCAGCCAGGCGACCAGAAGCCCGGCTGCCAGAGAGAGCACCATCGGCCCCCCGACCAGCAGCCCGATCTGGCGATTGCCGACAAACCCGGCCAGCGCCGATTTCACGAGGTTGTTGGTGGCAGCGGCGATCACAATGCCTATGACTGCTGTTCCCATGGCCAGGCTGTTGTTGGACATGCGGGTCAGGGAGAGGGTAATTGCGTCCACATCCGCGATGCCGGAGGTGGCTGCCAGGAAATAGATGCCCGCATCACCTAGCCAGTTGCCGAGGAACTCGCCCATAAGCAGGATGGCTGTGAGCAACGCGCCAAAAACCAGGGCAGAGGTCAAATCCAGCGGGTTCTGGTTAAGGGTTGGTTGGCTTACCTGAAGCTCTCGGTCATTTTTCCGCCAGATAAAGAGCGCGGGCCCGTAGAGCAGGGCGGTCATCACCAGCACGGGCCAGATCAGACTGGGCAACAGATCGGGATTGATCACCAGGCAATAAACCAGGATACGGGGGAACATGGTGCCGCAGGCAATCAGGATACCGGTGGCGAACTGGGCGTTGAGCTGCGGAGTTTTCGAGGCCTGGCGGGCGAAGTGCAGCGTGAGGGCAGTGGACGAGCTCAACCCGGCGAATAGGCTGGTAAACAGGATGCCTTTGCGGGTACCGGCGACCCTTATGGCGAAATAGCCGACAAAGGAAATGGAGGCGATCATCACCACCATCCACCAGATTTCCCGGGGATTCAGAACCCCGCCAGGCCCCATCTTTTCGTTTGGCAGCAACGGCAGCATGACCACGGAAATCAGCAGCAGCTTGAGAGCGGCATCCAGTTCATGTTCCTTCAGCTTGTTGACCCAACCGTGGATTTCTTCCTTGTTGTCCAGAATGATTGCGGTTACCACCGCTGCGGCCGTGGCGATGACCGGGTCCACTGCCACCGCCACCGCACCGAAGCAGAAGGTCAGCACCATGCCAACCATACCGGTGATGCTGAAATTACGGATATGCTCAAGGCGCTCGCTGTAGGCCACGATGGCCATGGCCACGACACTGACCAGAAGCACGGGAAACGCCCATTCCGTGATTTCCTGTGCCAATACCGCGGAAATACCGCCAAGCAGGCCTACCAGGGCAAAGGTGCGGATGCCGGCAATTCGCTCGCCGGATTTCTGTTCCCGGGCATCCCATCCCCGCTCCAGGCCAATGATGGCGCCAAGCAAAAGCGCAACGGCGAGGTCGAGAGTGGTCTGGTTTCCGGCCAGAAACTGGGAAGCAAGATCATCCATGGGAGGGCGTAGGCTCCTGTTAATAATTGAATATGTTGATGATAGCAGCAGGTGCAACCGGTCGTTACACCTCTAAGAAGATTCCCGTAACCGCCTTACTTTCCCGTTAGGGGTCTGGTAAGCTTCGCGACCCTGAAATTCGCAGTTACCTGATTTTCATCAACCGTGCAGCAAACTGAAACCGTGACGATCCTTCCGCCCTAGCGCTCAGCTTCCTCTTCCTCTGGTTTAATCCCCTGAGACATATCCCTGTAGCCAACGTGAGATAGGTTGGGTGCAATCGACGGTTTTATCTCAGTTTTTTTATCTCCACAGCAATCCGGAAACCCGACATTATGGTGAATTCCCTAAAAGCCAACTGGCTTTCGAACATTCGTGGCGATGTGCTCGCCGGTATCGTCGTGGCGCTGGCACTGATCCCGGAGGCCATTGCCTTCTCGATCATTGCCGGTGTCGATCCCAAAGTGGGTCTTTACGCCTCTTTTTGTATTGCGGTGATCATTGCCTTCGTGGGCGGCCGTCCCGGTATGATTTCGGCAGCCACTGGCGCCATGGCCCTGTTGATGGTGACACTGGTTAAAGAGCATGGTCTCGAGTACCTCCTTGCTGCGACGCTGCTGACCGGTGTTCTTCAGATTGCCGCTGGCTACCTTAAGCTCGGCGGCCTGATGCGGTTCGTCTCGCGCTCGGTGGTAACCGGTTTTGTAAACGCCCTGGCCATCCTTATTTTTATGGCGCAGCTGCCCGAACTGACGAATGTTACCTGGCATGTCTACGCCATGACGGCGGCGGGCCTTTGCATCATCTACCTGTTCCCGCTGCTGCCCCGGATCGGCAAGATTCTGCCTTCACCCCTGGTGTGCATTGTGGTTCTGACCGGCGTTGCCATGTACCTGAACCTCGACATCCGCACGGTCGGTGATATGGGCGAATTGCCCGATACTCTGCCGATCTTCCTGTGGCCGGATGTGCCCCTGAACCTGGAAACCCTGATGATCATCCTGCCGTACTCCGTGGGGCTGGCTGTTGTGGGGCTGCTGGAATCGATGATGACCGCAACCATCGTCGATGACCTGACCGACACCACCAGTGACCGCAACCGTGAGTGCAAGGGTCAGGGCATTGCCAACATCGGCTCCGGCCTGCTTGGTGGTATGGCGGGCTGCGCGATGATCGGGCAGTCCATTATCAATATCAAATCCGGCGGCCGTACCCGGCTGTCGACACTGACTGCCGGTGTGTTCCTGCTGATTATGGTGTTGGTGCTGGACAAGTGGCTGGTCCAGATCCCCATGGCGGCCCTCGTTGCTGTGATGATCATGGTGTCGATTGGTACCTTCAGTTGGGGCTCGATCAAGAACCTGCGGGAACATCCGCTTTCAACCAACATCGTGATGGTTGTTACGGTGATTGTGGTGGTTGCCACCCATAACCTGGCGTTCGGCGTTCTGGCCGGCGTTCTGCTGGCGGCCCTGTTTTTTGCCAACAAAGTTGGCCATTACATGCTGGTGACCTCTGAGCTGGATGAAGCAAGCGATACCCGCACCTACACAGTGGTGGGCCAGGTGTTTTTCAGTTCCTCGGAAAAATTCACGGAATCCTTTGATTTCAAGGAAGCAGTCGATAATGTGGTCATCGACCTGAGTCGCGCGCATTTCTGGGATATCACCGCAGTGGGTGCCCTGGACAAGGCCGTGATCAAGTTCCGCCGTGAAGGCTCGGAGGTTGAGGTGATCGGTCTGAATGAAGCCAGTGCCACGATCGTTGACCGCTTTGGCGTGCACGACAAGCCGGACGCCGTTGACCAGCTGATGGGGCACTGACATGACACAGACCAAGGAATCCAACAGCGATCGCAGTCAGAATAACAATCACAAGGATCATGAAGGCGAGGTTGAGATGTTACGAGTAGTTGCCTGTATTGATGGCTCCCAGGCGGCGCCGGCGGTTTGCGATTACGCAGCCTGGGCCAGCAAGCACATGGAAACGCCCATGATGCTGCTGCACGTGCTGGACGAGGAACGTTATCCGGCGGAGCCGGATCTGGCTGGCAACATTGGTCTGGGCAGCCGTGAACAGCTGCTCGAAGACCTGGCAGAGCTGGACCGCAAGCGCGCCAAGCTGGCCCTGGAACACGGCCACCACATGCTGGACGAAGCGGCAAAGCGGGTCAGCGAATCCGGTATCAATGACGTGGTGCAGCGTCAGCGCCATGGTGACCTGACCGAGTCTCTGCTGGCGCTGGAGAATCAGACCCGCCTGCTGGTCATGGGCCTGCACGGTGAAAGCAGTTCCGAGCGTGACACCCACATCGGCAGTCAGTTGGAGACGGTGATTCGCAGCATGCACCGCCCGATTCTCTTGGTGCCGGACGACTATACCCAGCCCCGCAGCGCCATGCTGGCCTTCGATGGCAGCGCTACGGCGTTCAAGGGCGTGGAATTGCTGGCTGGCAGCCCGGTTCTGAAAGGCATGCCGTTGCATCTGGTGATGGTTGGACCGGACACCAACGACCGCTGGGAGCAGCTCAGGAAAGCCGAGAAAATGCTGGCAGGGCTGGAATCCGAAATCACTCTGGCGATCCGGGCCGGCGATGTGGAGCCCGCGTTGCACGCCTACCAGGAAGAACACGACATCGACATCCTGGTGATGGGCGCCTATGGGCACTCCCGCATCCGTCAGTTCCTGGTGGGCAGTACAACCACTACGATGCTGAAAACCGCCAAAAAGCCCCTGGTAGTGCTTCGCTAGGCTACTTCCTGGGCCAATTCGGCCAGATAGGCCATCGCCGCGCGGTGGCCTTGCTGATACCCCAGATCCAGCTTGTTCAGGTCGGTCGTCAATCGGCCCACCGGAAAATCTTCCGGTGGCGCGATAATCCGGAGCCGGCAGTCCTCCGGCGGATTTCGAATGAATTCCAGTGTCTCGTTGTATCTTTCGCCCCGCCGGATTATGGCCTCGGCGAGCCCCGGTTGCTCCCGGAACATCCGTTTGGTGAGCGCCGGAAACGCCAACGGCTTCTTCTCATAGCCCAGCGGTCGGGAAAGCACCACCGTGATATCCCGGGCTCCCCGGCGATAGGCCTCCGCAACCGGAATAGAATCGGCAATTCCGCCATCACTCATGGGCTCGTCCTCCACTCTTGGATAATCACGGTAGGCCAGGGGAATGGAGCAGGAGGCGGTGAGCACGTTGTGGATGTTCTGGTCGTCGACAGGAAAATACCGGGCCTCACCGGTGACCACCGACGTGGTTGCCACCCAGAGTTTGGTGGTGCCAGACAGGTAGCGTTCCAGATCGAGCGGCACTTCCTGGTAGGACTGATGCCAGAGCCAGTGAACATCGCACAAATGCCCGCCCTGGAAGAAACGACCCCAGTTGATGAACTCCGGCCGACAGGCGTGGTCGGTAATCACCCGATGATTTCGGCCGTGATGGCCGCAGAGGTAGCCGATGAGATTGGTTGAGCCCGCGGAGACGCCCCAGGCTTCCGTGAAAGGCTGATGCCGCTTTTCGAGAAAGGCATCGAGTACGCCGGCGGCGAAGATGCCGCGCATGGCGCCACCTTCGACAACGAGGGCATTGCTGGTTGCGGTGTCACTGTGGGTCTGGAGCATCCGTTTCCCCTATCTTGTGTGTTCTCCGGTCCTTGCGTGGTCTCCGGTCATGCCAATACATGAACTCAGCTTACCAGTTCGACGGTCGCTTTGGGCAGTCGGATGTGCCCTCAGGCGCTGTTGCCGGCCGCCACACCCGAAGCCCAGGCCCACTGGAAATTATGGCCGCCGAGGTGGCCGGTCACGTCCACCACCTCACCGATGAAATACAGGTTTGGCTTCTCCAGCACCGCCATGGTTTTGGAGGAGAGCTGGCGTGTATCCACACCCCCCAGGGTAACCTCTGCCGTTTTCCGAACACATCCCTAATGTTGTCAATTTTCCCCCATGGAGGTTAGTAGCAAACCGATCTGTGCATTTCGTTGGGTACTGCCATATAGTTTCCGCATGCTGTGTGGATATGCTAGTTAAGGTGCTGATTTTTAGGCGTTGTTAAGGTAGTTCCGAAAATTGATATGCATACACGATGGCACGTCAACTATGTGGACAAAAAGGGGGAGGATTTGTACACATTGTAATACCCGAATCGGAAATCGTTAGCTGGTCTACGCGATTCAACGGTTTGATTTCGGGAAATGGTCATTGTTTGCACTACCTTTAGTTTCGGATCCAAATCTGGGCCTACTTTTAACTGACGTGAAGGTTTGGATTGGTCGCAAAGCGGAACTTTTTCGCTGCCCAACATAGCGCTTTCCACGTACCCAAGTTACCCCAGTAGTTGCTGTGTAAATCCACAATCATCAGTGCAGAGTGATCGATCCGTTGCTCCGGAGGCTCGTTAAAACCGAGAGACTAGGCGCGCTGTCCCGCAGAAGGAACTCGCCGGTTCAGAAATGATTGGCTCGGTAGGTAATTGATAGCTATGCGGATTTACTTTGAGGTTAAGATCATGGGTAACTGCGGTTTAGTCGGAATTCAAACTGATATATGGTTAACAATCCGCGTGAGAAGAGCCTAAACAGAATAAGGGTAGAGAATGAAGCTGGATATCGTAAAAATAAAGAATTTCCGCTGTTACAAGGACGAAATATCGATACCTTTCTCCGATTTGACGGCCCTTGTTGCCAAAAATGACATAGGCAAATCTTCAGTACTTGAAGCATTGGATGCATTCTTTAATTCCGAAAAGCTGGAGCCTGGTGATCGGTCTGCTGGGTTGACGAACTCGGATGATATAGAAATTACCTGTGTCTTTAAAGATTTCCCGGAGCAGCTAATTATAGATACAGATAATCTTATATCGCCTGCAAACGAATATCTTTTAAACCCTGATGGAAAACTTGAAATAAAAAAAATATTCTCTAGTGCCTCTCCAAAGTGCGAACAAATTTTTATTAGAGCGGTCCACCCAACAGCTGAGTACTTCAACGATCTATTTTCTTTGACCATAACACAGCTAAAAGCAAGGGCCAGAGAACTTGGCGTTGATTTAGCGGGCGTAAACGCAACTATTAAATCAGCTCTTCGGCACGCAATCTGGTTAAGTACACCTGATGAAAACCTAGCGAAGCAATTAGTCGAATTAGAGGTAAAGTCAAAGATTTGGAAGCCGCTGCAAAATACCCTTCCTCTATTTCAGCTTTTTAAATCTGACCGTCCAAGTTCTGACCAAGATGCTGAAGCGCAAGATCCCATTAAATTTGCGATCAAGGAAGCTATCAGGCAAAAGGCGGCCGAGCTTGACGCTATAGGCGACCATGTAAAACGCCAAGTTGAGGAAGTTACCAGGTTAACCATTGAAAAAATTCGAGAAATGGACCCTGACTTAGCAAGCCAGTTAAATCCGAATTTCTCAAACTTCAACTGGGGCAAAGTCTTCTCTGTGTCACTCACCAATGAAGATAAAATACCATTGAACAAACGAGGTAGTGGGGTTAGACGGCTTTTCTTGATCAATTTCTTCCGAGCTAAAGCTGAACAGTTGGCAAGTGAACGAGACGTCCAGGATGTTATTTTTGCAATAGAGGAACCTGAGACATCGCAGCATCCAAACAATCAACTTTTGCTCCTGGATGCGTTGAAGGAGTTGGCGCTTGAGGAAACCCATCAAGTGATTTTCACAACTCATAACCCCATCCTCGCCGGACGAGTTGATCGGGACTCTATAAGGTTTATTGAAAAAGATGAAACCGGCTCGCGAATATTGGCTGAGAACGACGATGAAACTTTACTTAGGATTAAATCGAGCCTTGGTATGTTTGCAAACCACAACATCAAAGTCTTTGTTGGAGTAGAGGGGCCCAATGACATTGAGTACATTAGCGGAATATCTTGGCGTTTATCACAGGAAGACCCAAGTATCGTCAATTTAAAACGCTCAGAACAACGAGGGGAATTGGTGTATATACCCATGGGGGGCTCAACTCTAGAGTTATGGACAAATAGACTCGAAGGACTTCAGGTTCCGGAAGTTCACGTGTTGGATAGAGATGTCCCTCCACCGGAACCAGCTAAGTATCAGGGCGCAGCAGATAGGGTGAATGCGCGCGGCGATAACTGTCGTTCTTTCATAACCAATAAAAGAGAAATGGAGAATTACATCCATTTTGAAGCTATAAATGAAGAGTTTGAAATACAGTTAACCGAGAACTTTCAAGCATTCGATGATGTCCCAGTGATGGTTGCAAAGGCAGTTCATGACGCATCGCAGTCTACAGTAGACTGGGAAGACTTGGATGAGAAGAAGCGAGATAAGAAAGAGAGTAAGGCCAAGAAACGCTTGAACCGAGCTGCTGTTTCCAATATGACAAAAGTGCGCCTTGATAGTGCAGATCCTGACGGTGAAGTATTAACCTGGCTAAGGGAAATAAGCAGGCATCTGCTTTAAGTTTGTTAAAGAGTGACTCAAGCCGACCGTTATCCGCTAGCGCACCAAACGTCGGCTCATTAAAAGCGTTATATGAAGTTAAAGGTTTTTAACTTACTAATCAGAAACAAAGTAAGCGAACATCACCCGGCGATATACGCCAGGTCCGGATGACCGAAAAAAGACTTCAATAACCGGGGTAGTTTCTGTAACCGCCGAAGTTGTCGATAAACGA
>Ga0189288_10138_pt1 | contig 66263 bp, 82 predicted proteins | sample UW105minimetaG_FD_130316 | JGI IMG/M metagenome (GOLD analysis project Ga0189288, IMG submission 130316) | Marine microbial communities from the Costa Rica Dome - UW105 mini metaG | ecosystem: Environmental > Aquatic > Marine > Oceanic > Photic zone | place: Costa Rica: the Eastern Pacific...
GAAGGCCAGCGGCGGCCACCAGGTGCAGATCGAATGCCTGAACAACACAGCGCACCTTGGCCAGGGACTGCCGAAAAAAGGGAACGGAGCTCGACTGGTGCTGGTGCGCCACGGTGAGACCAACTGGAATCGTCAGGGCCGTTTCCAGGGACAAATTGACATCCCCCTCAACGACAACGGCCATGCCCAGGCTGAAGCGGCTCGAGGATTCCTCGAAACGGTATCGCTGCAAAGGGCTTACAGCAGCTCAATGACTCGGCCACGTCAGACCGCTGAAGGCATCCTTCGCTCCCATCCAGGGGTGCCCCTGACGGAAACTCGTGGCCTCGTGGAGATTGGCCATGGCCTCTGGGAAGGCAAGCTCGAAGACGAGATCAAAGCGGAATGGGCAGATCTGCTCGAGGAATGGAAACGCACTCCTGAAACGGTGCAGATGCCAGAGGGAGAAACCATCCAAGACGTTTGGGAACGCTCTGTGAACACCTGGAACACGATCGCCGCAAGCCTTGAGCCTGAAGAGACTGCTCTGGTGGTCGCCCATGACGCGGTGAACAAAACCATTCTCTGCCAGCTGTTGGGCCTCACTCCAGGCGACATTTGGTCCGTGAAGCAAGGCAACGGTGGAGTGACGGTGGTCGACATGCCGACGGATCCGGGCCAGCCTTCGGTTGTGACCTGTCTCAATCTCACGTCCCACCTCGGAGGGGTTCTCGATCGCACCGCTGCAGGAGCCCTCTGAGCTAATGCATCAGACCGTGCTTCTCGATCCCGTTCGGATCCTGGTTGGTTGTGGCCAGGATCCGATTGAGAATTGTGCCGCCCTCATCCGAAACCATGAGCTGGTGGCCTTCGGAGAGGAGGCACGCCAGCAGGCAGCCAGCGAAGCGGTGCCGGTTCAGCCAGCACCCAACCAGCTGCTTGCCCCTTGCCTCGTGGATCCCCATTCCATTCTGGAAAGGCCTTTCGGTGAGCAAGCCGAGAACCTCGACAGCCTGCGCCATGTCGCGGCCAGAGCCGGGTATGGACAAGTAGCGCTCTTGCCGCAAGCGAACGCGTGGAGGGATCGTGTCGAACGCCTCCAGGGATGGGGCAGCGATGGCAATGATGTGCGCATCCACCTTTGGGGTGCGCTGAGCCTGGACGGTGCAGGCCAGCAGCTCAGCTGCCATGGCGATCTGCTTGACCAGGGAGCCATCGGTCTGTGTGACGGCGAGGCCATGCCCGCCACAGGGTTGCTGCAGCGCAGTCTGGTGCTTGCGGAGGGAGCGCATGCACCGATCCTTGTCGCCCCGCGGGATCCCAGCCTGCAGGGCGATGGCATGGTGCGCGAGGGCGTGGAAACATTGCGGGCCGGATGGCCGATCGATCCGGTCGCCAGCGAGACCATCCCAATGGGGCAGTTGCTGGAGCTGCAACGGCTCTATCCGGACCAACCTCTTTGGGCGATGAACCTTGCCACAGCAGACGGTGTCAACCTGTTGGAGCAAGCGACTGTTCGACCCACGGCCAGCGTGCATTGGTGGCATCTCGTCACGGATCGGAGCCGGCTCCCATCGACGGCGCCGGGATGGTGCGTCACCCCTTCCCTCGGGGGAATCGATGATCGAAAAGCCTTGATCCGAGCCCTCAAGAACGGATTCATCGGCGCAGTCGCTGTTCATGCCGTTCCTCTCGATCCAGAGGATTGCCTGTTGCCTCCGGGACAACGTCGACCTGGCCTGGTCGGTCATCAGCTGGTGCTACCACTGCTCTGGCAAACGCTTGTATGCGAAGAAGGGTGGACGATTCCCCAGCTCTGGGCGGCCCTCAGTTTCGGCCCCGCACGCTTGCTCAAGCAACCCACGGAGGAGTTGGCAATCGGCAGCAATCGTTGGCTGCTATTCGATCCCGATGCACGCTGGCGTCCAAGCCTCGACCATGCCGATGCCTCCAGGGGAGGCAATCAACCGATGCTCAATCTCGAGATCAGGGGGGCCGTGGTGGCCTGTGGGCTCAGGAGTCCAGAGCGCCCGCCCGATCCCAAGGAAGAAAGCGCCAGATCGCTCGGCCGATGATCGCTGACTGGGGCAAGAAGTGAGTGCCAGGCCAATAGCGGCCATCCCAGCTATTGCTGCGGTTGTCGCCCAGCACTAAAACATGTCCTTCAGGGACAGTGACATTGAGAGGTGCACATCGACTCATCCCCTGCGCATCAACCGGGCAGTAATTGGTGACATAGGGCTCGTTGAGTTTGTCACCATTAATAGTCACATCACCTCGGGGGGTCACCACAACACGATCCCCAGGTTCCCCGATCACACGCTTGATATAAGCATCACAGGATTTAGGGGAAACCTCAGGAATTCTGTTGACGAAAGGAATATTGGCCGGAAGACAACGCCACAGCGAAGGGGCGAGGCTGTCAGCCTTCAGCACAGGATCGAACGCGTAGGGGGCATCAAACACAACGATCTCCCCGCGACGAGGCAGGCGGAAGCGGTACGCCATCTTCTCAATAATCAACATGTCGTTGATTTTGAGCCCAGGCAACATTGAGCCGGACGGAATATATCGAGACTCGCCAACAAACATCCTCAGACCGAAGTAGAGGGCAATGGTGAAAAGAACAGGTGCCCAAAAATCCCAGAAGGGATGACCACGGTGCTTTGACCTGAGGCGATGCTTCGTTGTGGCGACGTGACCTTGCTGCCCCTTTTCTGCCGGCGTCTGCTCGTCGGAGTGATCGTCTCTCTGCGCGTCGGCCAATGCGGCTCAAAAGTAATGATTGCTCAGGATAGGCGCGATGGGCTTCAGCTTCTAGCCTGGGATTCAGAGAAACAGCTCATGGTCCGCCCCCGCTGGCAAGCATTGCAGGCCACCTCGAAGGGCCGGTTCTGGAAACGCTGGGACCAGGGCCTGGCACTGATCGCGGCAGCCAACCTGGCATGGGTTCTGTTCGACGTCACCTACGTGCCGCTGCGGAACTTCTGGTTGCAGCGCACCCTCTACCCCCTTCCTTCAGTGAGCCTGGGCATTCCAGTGCCCTGGTTGCCGGACATCACCCCGATCTATGACCCGGTGAAGGGGATTGCACCCCACCGCGATACGACCGCCTACATCTCCCATTTCCGCGCACTGGAGAGGCTCGCCAACGTCCAGGGAATCAACAGCACAGCAGCTCGCCAGCATCGACTCGAGATGGTGGTGCGCAACAGCCAGCTGATCGACGAAAACCCGTTCGTGGGGTCCGGCAATGCCGGCACGCTGGAGAAACTGAAAAATCGGCTCCGAGCCCGGGCAGGCCTGGACTCCCCCAAGCAAGCTGCCGCCCATCTCCTCGGCGACACCTACCTGAATGCCCACGACTGGGAACAAGAGCGAGCATTCTGGAATCAGCGAATCTTGCCGTTAGCAGCCACCAACTACTGGCGTGGCATCAACGACAGCGGCCAGCCGATCGACCATGCCTGGCGGATCGATACACCCTTTCAGATCCTTTTTCTGATCGACATCCTGCTCAGGGCCATTCGCCTGAAACGTCGGTATCCAGCGATTCGTTGGAGAGATGCCCTGCTGCGTCGCTGGATCGATCTACCGCTGTTACTGCCGTTCTGGAGGCTACTGCGGGTGATTCCCGTGACAGAACGGCTTTCGAATGCGCAGCTGATTCAGCTGGAACCTCTGCGAACGGTTGTGAGTCGCGGCGTTGTGGCCGTGCTGGCACTGGAACTGTTCGAGGTGCTCACGGTGCGCATTCTCGATGCGATGCAGCAACTGATTCGCTCACCCCAGCTTCCCAAGCGCATCCGGAATCTGCGCAGCCATCAGTCCGTCGATGACAACGGTGAGCGTGAACTTGCGGAACTGCTGCGGCTGTGGATTCCCCTTCTGCTCACCCAGGTGAGCCCTGGCATGCGTCCCCAACTGGTGGCTCTATTCAGCCATGCACTGCAGCGCAGTCTCAACGATGTGATGCTGCCAACAGCGCTCAGGGATCTGGCTCCGGTCCAGAAAGCAGAAAACGAATTCAGCCGCCAGCTAGCCGCTGGGATGGTGGATGGGCTTCTGGGTCTGTCACGATCTGCCGGTGACAGACTCGGAAAACGAGACATCGAACTGGAGGATCTCTCCATTGATGTGCTCGATCGGTTCTGGGAGGAACTGGCACGAACCCTGGAGCAAGGACCGGTTCTGGACCGCAGCCAGGAACTGGTGACCACCTTCCTCGAGGAGCTCAAACGATCAAGCATTCGTCAACTGAGGGATCAAGGCGGTGTGACCGAACTGATCACTGAACTTGATGGCCTCAGCTTCAGCGACCAAACGCCTCGATCCACTGGTCCTGCTTGAAGCCCACCAGAAATCGGCCATCTGGCAGGGCAACGAAGGGACGCTTGATCAATTTGCCATCGGCTGCGAGAGCATCCAGAGCTTCTGGATCGGACATCGCCTTGACAACAGCAGAACCGAGAGCGCGATAACTCTGACCACTGGTATTGAACAACGGAGCGCGTCGGCCGAAATGATCAGCTGCCGCGGCAAGCATTGATCGATCAGGGGGAGACTCGGTGATATCAACAACCTGATGGACGATTCCCTGCTGCTCAAGCCATGCCAGCGCCTTGCGACAGGTCGAACAGCGGGAATAACTCCAAACAAGGAGTGGTTCAGCCAAGGATCACTTTCCGAACAAGTTCTTCACAGCACCGATGAGGCTGTTCGAGCCTTTACCCACACCATCGGAAGGGCGGGTGCGCACGGTGACGTCACCATTGACGCTTGTGCGGCAGCTCAGGCGGTAATTGGAAGGGCGATCAGCCAGATACACCTCTTCGACATCGCTGCGTGGGGAGAGGTTCTGGGAACCTTCAACAACCTCGACTACGCAAGTTCCGCACTGGCCAACGCCACCGCAGTTGTTGAGATTGTTCAGGCCCTTATAGGGATTGATGCCTGCAGAAAGCGCTGCTTTGCGCAGATTGGCCCCCTCGATGCAACCGACCTGCTGGCCTTCCTGCTCAAAACGGATGGTGGGCACGGGTCGTTCACATGCTGGGCGCGCACCAACCTACAAGCTTGCGGGCACCATCCAACGAATCTGCAACGAATTTGCCCGGAACGTCACCGAGGTAAGGCTCAAGCCTGGGCCGCCGTGATGCAGTCCTGGAGCAGGGGAAGAACGGCATCGACATCCCTCCAGCCACCGATCGAAGTCACGCGCCCTTCAAGGTTCTTGTAGACACGAAAGAATTCAGCCACGTCCTCAAGCTGATGTTCAGCGATCTGGCGAATGCGCTCGATCCCTTTCTGACGGGGATCGGCCACAGGGACGCACAGAATCTTGCCGTCGTAATGACCAGTGTCATGCATATCGAGAACCCCGATCGGCCGCGCCACAATCAGACAACCGGCAAAGGTGGGTTCCTCCATGATCACCATCGCGTCTAAGGGAGATCCATCCTCAGCAAGCGTGTTGGGGATGAAGCCGTAATCAAAGGGGTATCTGACCGAGGAATGAAGCACTCGGTCGAGGGCCATGACCCCAGCCTCTTCGAAGTATTCGTATTTGTTGCGACTTCCCGCTGGTATCTCAACCACCAGGTTGACGAGACCGGGTGACGGCGAGGGAAGAAGGGAGCGAAGATCCATCCCGATCCTGCGCAATGGGGTCGTGAACGGAGACAGATGGACGATCTGTGAGCACTGCAGCCACCGGAAAACCAATGGTGGCCAAGGCCAAAGTGAAGCCGATCAGGAGAAGAGATGGTCCTGAGAGATCAATGCCTTCTAGGCCAGGAGGTTCAGGCGGTGAGGGCTCTGGTTGAGAACCGTTGGCAGGCTCAGGGTCCATGCAAGGGTGATGGGGGACAACCCACTCGACCGTTCCGAAGGAAGAGGGTGGAGCAAGCACCACGCACAGCCTTAGCAGCGTGTGGCCTCCCAATCATGCCATCGATTTCGGCTGAAGACAGCCTGATCAGGCAGCCGGTCGTTCCTGGCGGTCCCGACGGGCTGCAAGATCAGCAGGATCAGCAGGGGCCGTGGGCAGTGAATCCAAGTGGGAGCGGATGATGCGCAGCTCCTCGAGAATCGCCGAAAGGCACTGCTGTGTGGCCGTGGATGGCGAATTAAGCACCTCAACGGTCACTTCCTTAATCCGAAGCACATCCTTGGCGAAACGCGCCACCTCGTTGGGATGAAAAAGGAGGGGATCCTTCTGATCGCTGCGGTACTCGGAATTGAGCTTGCGTGGATTAAAAGGTGGATTGAGATTGCGAGGATCGGTGTTGGTGTAGCGATACACCGACGCCCTTGAACGATTGAGGGATTTCTGAACTTCGTCAATCCCAACCAGGGACTCTGAACGCGCCATGACTGCATCCACGTCGGTGCCGCTTTCAACGCTCCGAGCAGGGACGGAAAGAGGAGAGTCAACCGAACGGGGAAACATGCAAGCTGCCTTCACAGGCCAAGCGTCCCGCGGAGATTAGCAGTTGAGACTCATGTTGCAGTCTCCAATGAGACCGGTCGTGCCAGTTCGACAATCGCCTAAACAGCCTGCCTGATTCGCAGCGGTGATAGCTTCCGGCTTCACTGCAAGTCCACTCCCATGCGCGTCTCCCGCCTGATGCTGGTGACGCTGCGGGATGTGCCCGCCGACGCGGAAATCGCATCCCATCAGCTGCTGTTAAGAGGCGGCTATATCCGTCGGATCGGATCCGGGATCTACGCCTACCTCCCACTGATGTGGAGGGTGTTGCGCAAGATCAGCGCAATCGTGCAAGAGGAGATGAATGCCACCGGCGCGCTCGAGACGCTGCTTCCTCAATTGCAGCCTGCAGAGTTGTGGGAACGCAGTGGTCGCTGGCAGGGCTACACGGCGGGCGAAGGGATCATGTTCCACCTCAAGGACCGACAGGGCCGAGAAGTGGGCCTCGGGCCCACGCACGAAGAGGTCGTGACCACCCTCGCCGGCGAGCTGCTGCGCTCCTACCGACAGCTGCCGGTGACGCTCTACCAGATTCAAACCAAGTTCAGAGATGAAATCCGCCCCCGCTTTGGCCTCATGCGCGGGCGTGAATTCATCATGAAAGACGCCTACTCCTTTCACACTGACGAAGAGGACCTGCGTCGCTGTTACGAAGAGATGGATTTGGCGTACCGCCGGATCTTCGAGCGTTGTGGGCTTGAGGCCGTGGCCGTTGAGGCAGACAGCGGTGCCATCGGTGGCGCAGCGTCCCAGGAATTCATGGTGACCGCCGATGCGGGAGAGGACCTGATTCTTACCAGCGAGGACGGCAGCTATGCCGCCAACCTCGAGAAAGCGGTCTCGATCCCTTCTGAAGCCACCCCCCTGCCCCCAGGGGAAGCCGTTGTTCTGAACACCCCTGGGCAGAAGACCATTGAGGCCCTATGCAAAGCCCAAGGCCTACAACCGCAGCAAGTGGTCAAGGTGATCGCATTGCTGGCGCGGATGGAATCCGGTGCCCAGCGGCCTGTTCTGGTTTGCCTAAGGGGTGATCAGCAGCTCAATGACGTGAAATTGAGCAATGCCCTAACGAACGATCAACAGGACGGAGTGCTCGACATCACCCCGATCAGCGAGGAACAAATCGCCAATCAGGGTTTAGAAGCATGGCCTTTCGGTGCCCTCGGCCCCGACCTTGCAGACAGCTGCCTGCAAGGATCCAAATCCTGGGTGCCAGCCTTCCTGCGCTTCGCCGATCCAACCGCCCTGGAGCTGGAACGATTCGTATGCGGCGCCAACGTTGCTGATCAGCATCGCTGGGGGAGCCGCTGGGAGGAACTGGACTGCGCGCCAAAGACGGTCGATCTACGCAATGCTCAAGCAGGCGACCACTGCCTCCAGGCCCCGGACCAAACGCTGATCGCCCGTCGCGGCATCGAAGTCGGACACATCTTCCAGCTAGGCCGAAAATATTCCTCAGCGATGGAGGCCACCTTCACGACGGCAGACGGCGACCAGGAGGCCTTCTGGATGGGCTGCTACGGGATTGGCGTGTCCAGGCTGGCCCAGGCCGCCGTGGAACAGCACCACGACAAAGCCGGGATCTGCTGGCCGCTTGCGATCGCACCTTTCCAGGCCGTGATTGTGGTGGCCAACATGCAGGACGAAACCCAGAAGCAGCTGGGTGAGCGGCTTTACCAAGACCTGCTCTCCAGTGGCGTTGATGCGCTGCTGGATGATCGCAGCGAGCGGGCCGGCGTGAAGTTCAAGGACGCCGACCTGATCGGCATCCCTTGGCGAGTTGTCGTAGGTCGCGACGCAGCCGAGGGCCAGGTGGAACTGGTCGACCGTGCCAGCCAAGAAACCCAGCGCCTGCCTCACGCTGAAGCCCTTCAGATTCTCCAGGGCGCAATCAGCGGCAAGACCACCCGTACAGTCGTCTCAACCTGACTCCTGATTCATGCTCTCCGCCTTGAATCGTTTGACCAGCCAACTGATGCGCATCACCCTGGCCGCCTGCCTTGGGCTGTGCCTGATGCTCACAGCCTGTTCCGGCGCCGGAGCCTCCGGCCTCACCGGTGATTACGTGGAGGACACTGTGGCGGTGGTGCACACCCTGCAGTCCACCATTGCCATGGCGCAGGACGACGAGGGCAGGGCCGAGGCCGAAACGCAAGCAACGGCTGTGATCAATGCGTACATGTCTCGCTATCGCCCCCGTCCCAAAGTGAACGGATTGAGCTCGTTCACAACGATGCAAACAGCCCTGAACTCCTTGGCTGCTCACTACAAAACCTATGCCAACCGTCCCCTGCCAGACACGCTGCGCAGCCGGGTTGACAAAGAGCTGGGCAAGGCCGAGAAAGCGGCCGTTCGCGGCAACTGATTCTCAACCAATTCGCAACAGTTCCCCCACCCCTTTTGACTGAAGGCGGGGGGAGCTGCGAAAATCGTAGATTGTGCAGATTGGCGGCTTCGGGCCGCAGTGTCTTTGGCCAACGTTGTCGTCATCGGTGCGCAGTGGGGTGACGAAGGAAAAGGAAAGATCACGGATCTCCTCAGTCGATCCGCTGATGTAGTCGTCCGGTACCAGGGCGGCGTCAATGCAGGTCACACGATCGTCGTGGACGATCAAGTGCTGAAGCTGCATCTCATTCCCTCAGGCATTCTTTATCCAGACACCGTCTGCCTGATTGGCTCAGGCACGGTGGTGGACCCCAAGGTGATGCTGGGGGAGCTCGACATGTTGATCGAGAACGGCATCGATATTTCCGGGCTGAAGCTGGCGTCGACTGCGCACGTCACCATGCCCTACCACCGCCTGCTCGATCAGGCGATGGAGAAGCAGCGCGGCGAGAGACGCATTGGCACCACAGGTCGAGGCATCGGCCCCACCTATGCCGACAAATCCCAGCGCAGCGGCATCCGCGTCATCGACCTGCTCGATGAAGCACGGCTGCGGGATCGGCTGGAAGCCCCCTTAAAAGAGAAGAACCAGCTTCTCCAGACCATCTACAACGTGGATGCTCTGGACGCAGAGGAGGTGATTAGCGAATACCTGGCCTATGGCAAACGACTGGCTCCCCACGTGGTCGACTGCACGCGCGAGATCCATCAGGCCGCCCGCAAACGCCAGAACATCCTGTTTGAAGGCGCCCAGGGCACTCTGCTGGACCTCGACCACGGCACCTACCCATATGTCACCTCATCCAATCCGGTGTCAGGCGGTGCCTGCATCGGAGCCGGAGTGGGACCAACGCTGATCGACCGCGTGATCGGCGTTGCCAAGGCTTACACCACCCGCGTTGGCGAGGGACCATTTCCCACCGAGCTCGACGGCAGCCTTAACGACCACCTCTGCGACAGGGGTGGCGAATTCGGCACCACAACCGGCCGTCGTCGCCGCTGCGGCTGGTTCGATGGCGTCATCGGCCGCTACGCCGTCGGCGTGAATGGGCTCGACTGCCTCGCGATTACCAAACTCGATGTGCTCGACGAGCTCGACGCCCTTCAAGTGTGTGTGGCCTACGACCTCGACGGAGAGCGGATCGAGCATTTCCCATCCTGTGCTGAGGAATTCGCTCGCTGCCAACCCATCTTCGAAACCCTGCCAGGCTGGCAGTGCTCGACCGCGGAGTGCCGCTCCCTTGAGGATCTGCCCGAGAAAGCGATGGCCTACCTCCGCTTCCTCGCCGATCTGATGGAAGTGCCGATTGCCATCGTCTCTCTCGGTGCCGGCCGCGATCAAACGATCGTGGTGGAGGATCCAATTCACGGTCCCAAGCGGGCCCTGCTCAGCGCCTGATCCTTGCCGATCCAAACCGCAATGGGTCTAGGGACCGTGAGGGGTGATACTGCCTTGATTCCGCAGTGACACCCTGATGAGTCCATCCCGGTTCGGATCCACCCGCTCACTGGATGTTGTGGGGATCGGCAACGCCATCGTGGATGTGCTCGTCCAGACGGATGACGCCTTCCTCACCACGCACGACCTCAACAAAGGGGCGATGGCGCTGGTGGATGAAGAACAAGCACAGCGCCTTTACAGCGCCAGTGGTGCGGGCATGGAAACCTCTGGTGGTTCCGCCGCCAATACCCTGGCGGGTCTGGCCCAACTGGGCAGCAAGGCAGGCTTCATCGGCCGGGTGCGAGATGACCAGCTAGGCACGATTTTCAGCCACGACATCCGTGCCGTCGGAACCCGTTTCGAGACACCGGCAGCCACGGAAGGTCCAAGCACAGCCCGCTGCCTGATCTTGGTCACACCAGATGCCCAGCGCACGATGTGCACCTACCTCGGTGCATCCGTACAGCTGGAGCCGGAGGACCTGGATCTGTCCATGGTGCGCGAGGCCAAAGTTCTGTATCTCGAGGGTTATCTCTGGGACAGTCCCGCTGCGAAGCGGGCCTTCATCGCCGCAGCAGAAACCTGCCGACAGGGTGGGGGCCAGGTCGCCCTGTCCTTGTCTGATGGCTTCTGCGTTGACCGTCACCGCGACAGTTTTCTGGAACTCGTGAACGGCCATGTGGACGTGCTCTTCGCCAATGAGGACGAAATCACCTCCCTCTACGGCACCGACGATTTTGAAGCGGCTTTGGCCCAAGTGAAAGGCTGTTGCCAGGTCGCGGCGCTCACCCGCAGCGAGCAGGGATCGGTCGTGCTCAGCGGCGATCAACGCTGGGACATCCCCGCCTACAGCCTCGGCACCCTGGTGGACACCACTGGAGCAGGAGATCTGTACGCCGGTGGCTTCCTGCACGGCTACACCCAGGATTTACCGCTGGAGACCTGTGGAAACATTGGCTCGATCTGCGCCGGCCAAGTCGTGACCCAACTCGGCCCCCGCTCGCAAGTGTCCCTAAGCGAGCTGGTCCAGAAGCACCTCAGCTGAGCGGCACGGGCGGACATGTGACGGCGTCCGCCACCCAGGCGCTGTAGGCGGCAGATGCTTCGGCCTGCCAATGGATGACCTCGGGTGTTTCATAACTGTGCAGCTCTTTGAGGCCATGCTCGAGCCGCGGCCAGCCATCACGACTGGTTTTGATCAGGAGCTGCACCTCCTCCGCACACTCGCGCTGCCCCTTCCAGCGGTAAGTGGACCGCACGGGCCACTGGGAAACGCAAGCGGCTAGCCCCTGGTCAAGCAAAGCCTGAGCCAAGGCATCGGCATGCGCCGCATCCGCCTCTGTGGTGAGCACCAGCACCAGGAGCTGATCGGGTCGCGACCCACGCCTCTCCTCAGCAGTTGGGGAATCCATAGGAGGTCAATCCAGGCGGGCCAACATCTGCTCCACGCTATGCACCAGCAGCAGCGATGACGGAGGTGCAGGACGGCGCAGCAACCACAGCGGCAGTCCCCGATCGATGCAAACCTCATGCCAGCAGCGTTCGGCAGCGCCACCAGACTGACGGCAAAGCACAGCAGTAATGCCCCAGTGGCGACAGAGAGCCTGTTCCAGACTCCCGGGGCTATCTCCCTGAAGAGGCCGAAGCAGCGCCAAATGATGATCGGGCAGGCCGGCGGCCACCGCCTGACGAAGGGCCAAAGGCGTCGGCAAAACCCTGGCATAGAGGAGCGCACCTGCAGCGCGAAGCGGTGGCACCAGCCGCCCTAAGTAGCGAGAGCCAAGAGCCAGCAGCAGGCGTTGTCCAGCGAGGGCTTCGGCAGGAATCGACTCCACCGACTCGACCACTCGACTGCAGGGAGCGGGTTGAATCGGCCGCTCATATCGGATCAACGGACATCCGACCTGGCGAGACGCCATCACCAGCTGCGCGGTGATCTGCATGGCGAAAGGGTGGGTGGCATCCACAAGCTGGTCGACACTCTCTTGGCGCAGTCGATCGACAATGGCCTGCTCGTCTGAGAGTGCTCCGACCCAGACCCGATGCAGTGACAACGACCTGTAGGGCAGTGCTGCCGCCTCAGTCACCACACTCACACTGACTTGAAAACCTTGCGCCTGCAAAGCCGCCGCGAGGGCGGGTCCCTCCCCGGTTCCGGCAAGAAGCCACACATGCCCCTGGCGATTCCTCGGTTGGTGCATCAGGATGGCGCTCTCATTCAACCCAGCCGACGGCGATGAACCACTGCGTGCTCGAAGTGGAAGTGATCCAGGCACCCACCCTTCGCTACACCCAGGACAACCAGACCCCGATCGCCGAAATGGACGTGCGGTTCGATGGTCTGCGGGCGGATGACCCACCTGGTCAGATCAAGGTGGTGGGCTGGGGAAACCTGGCGCAGGAACTTCAGAGTCGGGTGCAACCCGGACAACGACTGCTGATCGAAGGCCGCCTGCGCATGAACACCGTGCCTCGTCAAGACGGCTTGAAGGAAAAGCGAGCGGAGTTCACCCTGTCGCGCCTGCATCCTGTTGGTGGCGAAATGGCCGCGCCTGCCTCGGAAGCCGCCACCGGTCGTGCACCTGCTCCGGTCCGCCAAGCGCCCCGGGCTGCAGCCACGCCAACGCAGCCTCCGGCTCAGGAGAGTGCAGCTCAATGGAATAGCGCCCCACTGGTGCCTGACACCGACGACATCCCCTTCTGATCGCTCAATCGAGCTGACCATCGCCCTCCATGCGTTCACCTGCGCGGACCAGGAGCTGACCCAGTTCTCGCTCGAGGGCAGCAAGATCCAAGCGCAGCTCCGGCCAGCGTCCCCGGTCAATCTGCTCGAGCAACCAGGCCCGATCCTGATCGAGATCGCGGATAAGGCTGACGAGATCGGATTGATCTGGCTGGCTGGGGGAGCTGCTCTCCATCGGTCCTTTGGCATCGACTTGTTCCTCCATTCTCGGGGGTGCGTCCGCAGTTGCGCGGAGCGTGCATCAGAGTGAGCCACATGAAAGATCTGTTCTCCCCAGGCAACCTGATCACCGTTGCCGGCGGCGTTCTCACCGTTGTGGGGGTCGTGGCGTACACCACAGGCAATGCCAATCTCAGCCTGCCGACCATCTTTTACGGGATTCCGATCCTGCTGGGGGGACTCGCGCTCAAGTCTTCTGAGCTCCCACCAGCCCGACGGGTGGTACCCGCTGCCACCTTCAAGGCCCAGCGTGATGGAGCCCCCCCTGAGCTGGGCAAACTTCTGGCGGATGTGACCCGCTGGCGCTATGGCCAGAAAGCCCATCTCGAATCCTCCCTTGAAGCCCTCAAGCTTTGGGATGAGGACACCCCTCCCCAGCTGGTGGAAATCGAGGAGTTCAGCGAAGCAGAGAGCTATGGCCTGCGGCTGCGCTTTTCGCTTGGTGCCGTTGGTCTGGTGCGCTGGCAGGAGAAACAGGAGCGACTTGGACGTTTCTTCGCCAAAGGGCTAAGGGCCGATCTTCGCGAGGTGGATCCCGACCACATTGATCTTCTCCTCCTCAGCGACGCTGTACCGGCCACAGGTCAGCATGGGGGGCAGTGAACGGAATCGATGGCCAGCGATGACGCCCTGAGGGTCTCCGTCCTCAGTGAAGCCCTCCCCTATATCCAGCGGTTCGCCGGTCGGCGAATCGTGGTCAAGTATGGCGGTGCCGCCATGGTCCACGCCGAGCTGAGAGAAGCGGTGTTCCGCGATCTTGCGCTGCTCACCAGTGTCGGAGTTCAACCGGTGGTCGTCCACGGTGGCGGGCCTGAGATCAACACCTGGCTCAAACGTCTGGACATTCCGGCCGAATTTCGCGACGGCCTACGCGTCACCGATCCCGACACGATGGATGTGGTGGAAATGGTGCTGGTGGGCCGGGTCAACAAGCAGATTGTGAATGGCCTCAACAAGCTCGGGGCACGGGCCGTGGGCCTCAGCGGCAGCGATGGCGTACTGGTGGAAGCACGCCCTTGGGGGGACGGCAGTCATGGCCTAGTCGGCGATGTGGCCCGGGTTAACCCCGAAGTGCTCGAGCCCTTGCTGGAGAAGGGTTACGTTCCGGTGATCTCCAGCGTGGCGGCCACCAGAGCAGGAGTGGCCCACAACATCAATGCCGACACAGTGGCTGGAGAACTAGCGGCAGCCCTTGAAGCCGAGAAACTGATCCTTCTCACCGACACGCCTGGCATCCTTCGAGATCGGGACAACCCCGAATCATTGATCCATCAACTGCGCCTCTCGGAAGCCCGACAACTGATCGAAGACGGCATCGTGGCTGGGGGCATGACTCCGAAAACCGAGTGCTGCATCCGGGCCCTTGCCCAGGGGGTCGCCGCAGCCCATATTCTCGATGGCCGCGTGCCCCACGCCCTACTGCTGGAGGTGTTCACCGACGCGGGAATCGGCACGATGGTGATGGGACGCGGTTGATCGATGAGCTTGCCCACGGCCTTGGCTGAAGCAGCCCTGGAACGGGGCGATTACGGCCAATGCCTGGAACTACTGGAACCGCTCACACAGGATCGGCCGATCTCGGATCCTGAAGGGGCCCGCATCCGGATGTTGATGGTGACCGCCTGGATGGGACAAGGCCAGGAGGAGAAAGCACTCAGTACCTGTCGCCTGCTCACCCGCTGCCGCGACACAGACCTGCGGAACCGCGCCAAACAACTGCTGGAGGTGCTTGAGGCACCGAGCCTGCAGCGTCCTGCCAGCTGGTCGATGCAACTGCCCACACTCGACATGAATCCCACCGTGGGTGGAGCTCCTGCCTCAACGCGGCGCAGCAGACGGAAAGGACCACCACCGCCGCCGCCGCCGCCGACCGGGCCGACCAAGGCAGCGGCTCCAGGTTTCGCCGTGCTTGTCATTGCCGTGTTGGTGGCGCTCACCCTGTTGCTGGGGGGATGCGGGCGCCTGAGCACAGAGATCGACCTGGTTGGACCGAATCGGATCCAACTGGGCTGGAGCAGTGATAGCGGCACCGGCCGTCTACTGCCATGGCAGACCGCCTTCGCGAAGGAGCTACACAGGGGGACTTGGCCGTGGCAACCGCAGACGAGCGGCGTGCAACAGGGGAGCCAACGCTTCCAGGCACCTGTACTGAGAGCTGCGGCAGCCGAGCAGCTACTCAGCGACACGATCGCAAGCGCTGGAGAGGCCACGGGCCTGCAGCTTCCGACACCAAGCCTGCAGCTGCATGAGCGCAACTGGCTGATCGGTGTGCAACAGCGCCTCGAGCTCGATGTCGATCTCAAGCCCCTGAAGGATCTGCCACTGCCAGACCTGAGCGTGAGCATCAGCCCGGTGCCAGGGCAAATCAACAAGCGAAGGAGCAGCCCCCTCTCGACCGTCACGCACAACAACCGACTGGAGTGGCCCCTGCAGCCGGGATCCCACAATCAGCTGACGCTGCAATGCTGGCACTGGAGCCCGCTTGGCCTCGGCACAGTGGTTGTGCTGTTTCTGCTGGGGTTCAGCCTGCTGTTGCAGCAACTGCGCCTGAAGCTTGGTTTCGGCTATCCGGAACTGCCGTCCTGAGCATCCAACAACCGCCATTGCAGGCTCAGAGTTGAAGAGGATCTGGATCCACCGCAAGCGCCACATCAGCGGGAAGAGCATCCCAAAGGGCAGAGCCGGGAGGGAGGGGCAAATCACTACCGGCAGGACCATGAAGCAGCAGTTGCCAGCGACTGCGACCCGCCACCCGGGCCACCGGTGCCGGTGCAGGCCCGAGCAGCCACCAACCTGCCGCGCTGCAAAGCGGGCGCAAAGACTCGGCCACCAGACTCGCTGCTGTGGCCGTAGCCGATGCCGATTCGCCTGAAAGACGCAACAAGCAAGCGCGACTAAAAGGCACCAGACCGGCTTCACGGCGCAGAGCCACTTCCTCCTCCAGGAAGCGTTCGTAGCGCCCATCCACCAAATGGCGAATCACCGGATGGTCAGGTGAATAGGTTTGAACCAACACCTGACCCGGACGCTCGCCACGGCCTGCCCGCCCTGCCAGCTGAAGCAACAATTGCAGGCATTGCTCACCGGCGCGCAGATCCGGTCGGTGCAACAGACCGTCCGCAGCCAGCACAGCCGCCAGGGTGACGCGGGGCAGATCCATTCCCTTGGCAAGCATCTGAGTGCCCACAAGCACGTCAGCCTCGCCAGCGGCGAACTGCTCGAGCAGACGCCGGTGGCCATCACGGCCACCGGTGGTGTCACGATCAAAGCGGAGCAAACGCAATCCCTCCAATTCTTCGGAGAGACGTTCCAGCACTCGCTGGGTACCGGCGCCGAAGGGTTTGAAAGCCAGGGAGCCGCAATGGCTGCAACTGGACTCCATCTCGGCCCGATAGTCACACCAATGACAACGCAACCACTGGTGTCCAGGGCGACTGCCATGAACGGTGAGGGCCACGTCACAGTGAGGACACTGCACCACCTCTCCACAGCTACGGCAGCTGAGGAAACTGCTATAGCCGCGCCTGGGCACTAGCACCACAGCCTGCTCTCCGTTCTCCCGTAAACGGGCTAGCCGCTCCATCAGGGCACGGCTAATCAAACGCTTATGACCATCCGCCAGCTCCGCGCGCATGTCGATGACATGCACAGGCGGCAGTTCCTGGCAGGAGATTCGCCGCGTCAAACGCGCTAGGGCCAAAGGACCTGCAGGTGACAGCTGGGTCCAGGTCTCCAGCGAGGGCGTGGCACTGCCCAGCAGGACCCGGCCGCCGAGAGCACGCACCCGCTCCAGAGCCAGATCACGGGCGTGATAGCAGGGCATCGGTGACTCCTGCTTATAAGAACTGTCGTGCTCTTCATCGAGCACGATCAGACCCAGTGGATCGAGAGGAAGAAACACCGCCGAGCGGGTCCCCACAACCACCAAGGGAGCACTCTGCTGCTGCGCCGCTTCCAGGCTGCGACGCCAGGTACGGACTCGCTCCCGATCGCTGCAACCGCTGTGATACTCAACAACCCGGGCACCGAAGCGACGACGACAGCGATCCACCAGTTGGGGAATCAGACCGATTTCAGGAGTGAGGACCAAGGCATGGCGACCAGCCTCCAGCTCTTTGGCCACCAGCTGGAGATACACCTCGGTCTTGCCTGACCCGGTGATCCCCCACAGCAGCATTCCGCCACCCTCAGGCTGACAAGAGAATGCCTCCACAACCTGCTCCTGCTCCGCCGTGAGCGTGCGTGGACTCTCGAGCGCAGCTCCAGAACCAGGACTGACTTGCGAGCTCACTACTGCAGCAGGGGAGGGACGCTGCTCCCTCTGGACAAGGCCACGCTGCACAAGGGCTTGAACCAGAGAGCCACTAAAGCCCTCCGCTAACAACTGCCGCTGCCAGCTCCCCCCCGTTGTGATCAACACATCCCACAGCTCTTTCTGACGTGCTGGCAACTCCGGCTGTGCTGAAGACGCGTTATCGGTTTCGATCGCGCATGGCTGGACCCACCACATCCGCCGCTCCGCCGCCTGCCGACGAGGTCGCTGACCCAACCAACCGGGAGGCAAGGCAGCCTTGAGCATCCGGAACGGACTGGTATGGCAGCGCTTGGCCATGGCATCAAGCCAATGGCGCCAGATCGGATCCACCGCTGCGCTTTGTACAAGAGCCTGAACCGGCTGCAACGTTGGTCCGATTGTCTCTGAAGTGACCACCCGACAGGCCACCACCAATCCCTGTAAGGGCCGACCTCGCAGCGTGACGCGCACGAGATCGCCGATGCCAATGCCGAGCTGGTGACGATCGCAATAGCTGAAAGCACGACCATCCCTGCCGGCCTCGAGCCACACATCCACCTCAGTGATCGGCGCGGTTGCCTGCCTAGCTGTCACCATCGCCTCCATCGCTTGCTGCTGCAGTGGGGTTGCAGGTGTCGCAAGTTTTTTTTAAGATAAAGAAGTTGGACAGCACTGCGCTGTTGTCGGAACCAAGCAGAGTTCCGTCCAGAGGGAAGACACGAAGCTCGAGCAAGGGATCCATCCCAATGTTGATCGACCGGTCTAAGAAAGCCCCTGACAGCCCTGCATCGGTCCAAGAATCCAGTCAAACCTTGTTGATTCAGTTGCGTCACCGCTTCTCCTCGGTACCGAAGAACGCCTGAACATTTGTCATCGCTCACCAACCGTCCACCGAGCCGGTTTTTGAGTGTCGTACTGCTAACCCCGCTGCCCCTTCTGCCGTTATGAGTCCTGCTGCGAGCAAAACAGCACAGGCCAAGCCCAAAGCCGCTGCTAAGCCGTCGATCATGATGCTGGCCGACTCACGCGGCAAATCCAAGGTCGTCAAAGCTGCCAGTGCAGCCAAGGCAGAGGCCAAGAGCAAAACCAAAGCTGACGGCAAGACCCGCTCCAGCAAAAGCAAAACATCCGATCTCCCTGTAGGAACTGACTTGAAAGCCGCCGCTGACCAACTTCTGGCCGCTGCGGACGGCAAGAGCAAAGCCGCCAAAGCAACCAAAGGCACTGCCACCAAGGCTGCCGCCAAGACCAGTAGCGCTAAAGCCACAACAACCAAGGCTGCCGCCTCAAAAGCAGCCACCGCAACGACAAAAGCTGCAGATGCCAAGGCTGTCACAGCTGCGGCCACCCCATCGAGCGCCGAGAAGGATGCCAAGGCCAAGGCTCTGGCCAGCATCAAGATCGGGCCCAAAGGCGTCTACACCGAAGACTCCATTCGGGTCTACCTCCAGGAGATCGGACGCATTCGCCTACTGCGTCCGGATGAAGAGATCGAGCTGGCACGGAAAATCGCCGACCTGCTCTACCTCGAGGAACTCGCTGCCCAGTTCGAAAGCGACAACGGCCGCGAACCCGACAACAAAGAGTGGGCGGCGTTGGTCGAAATGCCCCTGATTCGCTTCCGCCGTCGGCTGATGCTGGGGCGCCGGGCCAAGGAAAAGATGGTGCAGTCGAACCTGCGCCTGGTGGTGTCGATTGCCAAGAAGTACATGAACAGAGGCCTGAGCTTCCAGGACCTGATTCAGGAAGGCAGCCTTGGCCTCATCCGTGCTGCCGAGAAATTCGATCACGAGAAGGGCTACAAGTTTTCCACCTACGCCACCTGGTGGATTCGTCAGGCCATCACCCGTGCAATTGCCGACCAGTCCCGCACGATCCGTCTTCCGGTGCACCTCTATGAAACGATCTCCCGGATCAAGAAAACCACCAAGGTGCTCAGTCAGGAGTTCGGGCGCAAGCCGACCGAGGAGGAGATTGCCGAGTCGATGGAAATGACCATCGAGAAGCTGCGGTTCATCGCCAAGAGCGCCCAGCTGCCCATCTCGCTCGAGACTCCGATCGGCAAGGAAGAGGACTCCCGTCTCGGCGACTTCATCGAAGCGGACATTGAGAACCCTGAGCAGGATGTCGCCAAGAACCTGCTCCGCGAGGACCTTGAGGGAGTGCTGGCCACTCTCAGTCCACGCGAACGTGACGTGCTCCGCCTGCGCTATGGCCTGGATGACGGTCGGATGAAGACCCTTGAGGAGATCGGCCAGATCTTCGATGTCACTCGCGAGAGGATCCGCCAGATCGAAGCCAAAGCGCTGCGTAAATTGCGTCACCCAAATCGCAACGGCGTCCTGAAGGAATACATCAAGTAGACAGTGCTTCTTGCAAGCCCTTTAAAGCAAAGGGCTTGGGAGGGGATTTGACCTTCACCATCAAACTCTCCTCAAGATCTTCTTCGAGGTTCCAGCGCCTTTCAGGCTGAAGCCAAGACCCCAACATGGGGTCTTTTTAATGGTCAATCAGGCGATGCTCCCAGCACGGGAGCTCCAGCAAAGTCTTCAAAGCAATTGGGTGCATGACTGCAGCTCAAGCACCCCAAGACCCCTCAGTCGTTTGATACCGATTAACAACTCATTTGGAGTGTCAACGGAAGGCAGAAACCACTTATGACAGTGAAGCGAAACTGCCGATGAATGGAATTAAGCCGCGTCGACCGCATCTCCCTAGCGCATCGCTGGCTCCCGAGACAAGACATCGTGCTCATGCTGGAGTGCGCCTACAGAGGCATCTCAGAAGACAGCCAAGATGGTGAGTTATTGATGAAGATGGAGAGCTGGATCGAAGGTGCATGTCGACTCTCAGAACACAACATGAAAAACCTTCTGGCGCGAGTGAAAGAGTTTGCAGTAGAGGAGCGCGCAGACAAGTCCTAAACAAGACGAGTGCACTGATGTGCACAGACCTCCGCACGCGATAGAGAGTTCACCTCAAAGTCTTTTGATAGCAGCGAGCAGGTCATTTGCAGGAGAGAGCAAGCAAAAGAACCGTTATGAGAGAAGAATAGAACCAATCGCCAATGAAACCGAATCGAGTCGTCCGCATCGCACAGGCTCACCCATGGTTGGCAAGGAAAGACATCTGCCTCATGCTCCACCAGGCGTACGACACATTTTCAGAAGACTGCAAAGGCGAGGAAATACAGATCAACATGGAGAAGTGGACAAGCAACTTATGCAAACTATCCGAATATGAAGCGAGAAATCTTCTTTCACTAGCAAAAGAGTTCTCCGTTGAAGGTATTGAATACAGTCAATATCAATAACAAAGCGAGACTCACTAGCCCAACCGAAGCCACCGCAGGCAACCAGGCACAGACAGCAACCTTTACATTTGCTCATGAAGTTCGGTGAGGGTCCGTAGACAAGTGCTCACCAGTACATAGGTTGGCAGATATGGAGTTTCCCTATGACGAGCTTAATTCATCTGGATGCCCCACTTCACGACGAGATCATTGATTGGTGGCAAGAGAGAGTTGTAGAGCTTGCCCAGAAAAAGATGAACCATGATGCCGCTGCCTTGTTTACAGAGTTTGAATTAAACAATCGGCTTCTCCTCACAGACCTTAACGACTAGCGCTTACCCATCGATCCCTACAGCAGAAAAACCACCTGCAATCCACTCCTCTTCCAACCGATAAAAGTCCAGGAACCATTCCTTTTTCCAGTCCTCTGGGATGTCCAGACTCCAGAAATGGGGGACGACAAGGCAGGTCACTAGATGGCCTGTGTGGCGGGTGAGCTGACCAGTTTCCTCTAGATAGGGCTTGTCTTCTGGTTGGGGCAAGAGGTGACGACACTGGGGGAGCACCACGAATTGAAACAGGCGCTCCTTATCTCCACCTGTTTCAATATCTGCTTCGGCGGCCTTGGTGAAGTCCTCGATGAATTGTCTGTTGATGTAATCAAGGATGGTCTCTCTACTCCATCGCGGGTGAGGATGGAAATGATCCAAACAGTCACCACTGTCCTCCAGATAGCCACAGACATTCGTAAAGAGCCGAACCTTCTCGTCATCAGGAAGGGCTTCTATCCAGTAAGGGTGGAGACTAAATCTCTGAGTTGCCATAAGGCTCAGTCTATTTTCCAGAGCATGACCTCCACGGCTGCAAGACACACGCTGGAGAGAACACCCACCCCTCTGCCTGACCTTGCTTCGGCGTTGGCAGGGATCACAAAGCCTTTCGCATTACCTCGACGACGCCCCCTGTGAAGCCCCCGAGCAAAACAAGGTTCTTGGTGTCAGCTCAACAGCTGGACGCCTTCTCCATCAACCCCATTGCCTGCTCGATGGAGCTGGGTATAAATGCGCCAGGCGCAGACAAAAAGACCGCCCCTTGTGGAGCGGTCAGATCAGCCAAGTAATCCCCATCACCCGGCCCTTGTCTGCGCCACATATGTGGTACATGGCTTGAATGGTACAAGCTGAACCTTATGGATGGTGTAGCTAAAGCTGCTCTAAAGGTTTTGGTGAACTTTTAATTGGAAGCCCGCCAGCAAGGACCAAAGCACTGCATGTAGTGGTCATCGGATGTAAGTTTGGAAACCCCATCACCCGGCCTGCCCAAAGAGGCAGGCTTTTTCTTTGGAAGACACCAGTGGTAGTGGTGCCTCAAAGAAATCAGAAGCTGGATCAGAAGCGAGACGTCACAGAGGCGAATCGTCAGGATCACCAAATGCAGCGGATGCACGCAGACAGAGCGACGCAAACAAGAGAGACATCAGGAGTGTCAACGCGAATTCCATGCGCAACAAGCGAATTGGGCAAGAGTTTCGCCCTGCCAACAAGGAATGTTTGTTGGATTCACAACCAGACGGAGAACAGCATCGAAACGTTGCCCCCTTGCCTTTCCAGCTGGCTTGGAACGGCAGGAGCACTCGATCATGTGCAGGAGTCAGGCTCCAGCGCATGAAAGTTGGTTGAATACGGATAACCAAAACCGCGCTCAAGCTCTCGAACGATCTCTTCAGCCTTGTAGAGGCCAGAGACCAATTGGCAGTTGTGGCCCTGGTCGCAAACGCGGTATTCGCCCTCTCCCATTCGATGGATCGAGGACCCTCTTGGAGTCAGGGCGATCAGGCAACTCGGTGACGTCATGGCTTGCGTTCAACTTGCGATAGAGAGCAGACAGCAGTGGAGAGAGATGTGGGGCTCCCTCAACGCCGCATCCCGAAGCCATGCAGGACTCGGGACTCCTCTTGTCATGACCCTGACCGGCTTGGTGATGTCGTATCAGTTGCCACATCTCGAGTGCTCAGCCTGCAAAGACTTGGACTCCTTGCCGACGAACGGATTGCCAGAGCAGCGAGCAGCGCTAGAACTAGCCAATCAGTACAAACGTTCTATGTCCGCCAAAGAGGCTGCGGCCGCCTTGGGGCCCACAGCCGATCGAGCAGCTCCCCTGTTTCTCTCGGTGACGCCCGGTGATTTCGTCATCGTGAATCAACAGGCTGACTCCGCCCAACCCCGGAACAGCGATTGGTGGATGGGCCAAGTCATCTTCTGCGAAGGAGGTGCCAGGGACCCCAGGGCGAACAGCCTTTTTCAAATCGCCGATGTCGATGACGGGAGCATCCGATGGGTGAATGCAGACCAGGTGTCCCATGTCCTGCACGGACTAGACGGGCTGAACCCATAGGCCAGGACGCCTTGCCTATGAATCGGCGCCAGATCAGGCCAGCGCACAACATTCTGCTCACACCGCGCCTCAGAAGAGCGCGCGGCTTGAATGCCTCCACAACCTTGGAGGCCTACTGGTACCAAAGGTCTTTGACATGGGTGACACATTCTCTGATCTGCTGCTCCGAAGCCAGCGTCATCTCATCTGACGAGGCCGAATCACGTCTTGCAGACATCTCTCGTAGATGTTCATGGGCCTTCTGACATCGTTCCATCTGCCTGTCCATCACGGCATTCATCACCTGAGCCTCGATTCCTTGACAATCTGAAGGCGACTCCCGCACCGTTGGTTCATCAGGACTATTGATGTATTTCGTCGGGATTCGCCCACCGGTCTGGACTAAACAGCGATCGATTCTTTCCTGAGCGACCTCTTCAAGTTGCTCATGTGAATCCTGTCCACGCGTATAAGTAGCCGAGTCATAACCACATTTCCAAGCAGTGGCAAGCAGCACGGCAAAGACAAGTCCGAACCATATCCTGTTCTTCTTCATCCGTTCACAGCTGCTAAATCTGATGGCTAAAAAACGAGAATCAAAAGAGCGATCAACTGTTTTGATCCTTTCATTCTTGCTGCCATCCAGAGAAGCATAGGCTTCGCACCATTCCCATCCCCTCAAGGCGCAAGCGCATCAAACAGCAAGGAGACGCGGAGCATGGCTCAGAACGGAAGCGTGCTCAACAAGCGCTGGTGCGGCTGCGATTGGTTCGATCCATGGCGCTGCTCTGCGTTGGCGACAACAAGCATGATCTCAGAGCCTCAGCAGAGACAGCGACAAACAAAGACATGATCAGGCAACCATGGGCTCGATCATGGGCTCGATCGCGAAGACAACTGATGACCTCAAAAGCCAAGCGAGCCCCTCATGGCCAATGCTTAGTGCAGCAGCCGATGGAGAACAACAAACACCGAACTGATGACTACATTCATCCCAAAAAGTCTGTACTTAGGTGATGACATCTGCAGGGCACGATGAGGGTGTTATCAAAACAGTTTCTTGATCTCTTGTGGACAGGGGCTGGACGCAGGCCACGCCCCTAAGGTGCAAGCCGGAACCACACATCCCAGTCATGATCAAATGCTTCACAAGCCTGATGGGATGTCTGTTGCTGGCGACAACACCCGGCATAACAGCTGAGGCATTCAGCGAACGGCAACTGAACACCGTAGGAACGGAGCTCGCGAAAGGGCTACTCCCGCTTGCCTGCAAGGGAGGCCGATCGATCAGCATGAAAAATCTGGATGAAGCAATGATGCTGCAGGCCTTTCTCACTGCCAGCATCAACCCAATGGACATGCCTGATCTCAGAGATGACCAAGCGGGTTACTTCGTAACGGCCATGATCGTTGAACTCTCCGACGGCATGAGTCGTTCCTGCCCTCGCATCGATCGCGTCAACGCCATCTATGGCCTGCTGGAAAGTTTTTCCAAATAAGGCCGGCATACGCGGCAACAACCGTTGGATCAGAACTCAAGGTCTGCTGATCTCTGACGATCCAGACCAGAGGATTCACACGCAAGACGGAAGTGCCCGCAGCAAAGGCTCAGCACAGCCAGATCCAACAATCACTGGATTGATCAAGGCAACAACGCGTGCGCATTGGCCGAGGATGGCATCGGCAAGACGCGTGCTCAGGCTTGAACTGCTAGACATCTTGCCCACCAGGTAAAGCGACAAAACAAAGCCCCTAAGGTGTGGCGACATTGGGGGAGGCCGATGAGTTACGAATACCGCGTGGTGGGAGTCAACGTCACCCCAATTGCGGCTCCGGATCCAGTCAAAGCCAGCGAACAGTTGCAGATGTCAAAGGAATTCATCGAGAAAGAGTTCGCCAGCCACTACCAGAGCAGTCAGGCCACCAACACGCCTCTGCAAGTTCAGAACCTGCTGAACATCTATGGCAAGCGAGGCTGGGAGCATTACTACGAAGGCCAGATCGGAGATCAGGTGCTGCTCTACTTCCGGCGCGATACAGATCTTGCAGTGCCGTCAGTCGACTTCACAGCTGAAGAGATGGCCACCACCCAGATGCTGGCAGCAGAGCAGCGCCCCTGAGAAGGTGCATCAGGCCGACAGCCTGAGGCGCAGGCGCAACGCCTCAAGATCCGCATGCTAGTGATCCTCAAGGCGATGGCCGATGAGCAGATCGGCCTCGAGACCTAACTGGAAACCAGCGATCACCGCACGGATCAAGGGTTCCAGAGCATCCCCGCGCTGAAGCACAGCAATCGCGGCACTCAACAGAATCCACACGGCCAGTGGAGAACGGTTCTGCACCAGGTTGAAAGCCTGAAGACTCAGTTCACCAAGGGGATCCACCCCAAAGCCTGTGAGCACGTGCACGATTTCGTGAGTTTCCTTTTGGCGCCGCAACACATAGGCGGAATCACTGCAGGGCGACTGAAGCTTCTGGACACGCTCAGGAGTCATACCCAGCTGACGCAAAAGACTGCCGTACTGATATCCGAGGGAAGCTGGAGGCATCGCCAACAGTTCAGGCAGGCTCACCGAGGCTGGAACCCACTGCGCCGCATAGAGGGACTGAAGGCGTTGATCCTTGAGGAGCTCCGTCGTCATCCGGGCCGCGAGCGGACTGGACTCGACGTCGCCAGACATCGCAAACACATTGGCAAAGCTGGATGGGTCGCGAAGGATCAGGGCCAGGGCAGTCTCAAGGCCAAGGTCCCGCAAAAGCTTGTTCAAAACCTCAGCCGCCCTCGATGCTTTCGGTGAACTCCTGAAACGCACGCTTCAGCCGCTCAACCGGTGTATCCGAAGGCGGGCATTCCTGATTGGTTCGGGTGGTGTACGCCTGAATCAGGCGGGGCTCTGGATCAAGGATCGAGGCCACCGCCGCTTTGAAGAGAACAAGATTCGCCTGGGATGTGAGACCGGAGAGAAACGGACTGAGCATCCAGCCACTACCGCCATCGTCACCCTCCAACAATCCCTTCGGCTGAACCTCCAAGGGCCTCAGCAACTGATAAGCCCGATCACCATCGCGGTCGCTGGTGTTCCGTAAGCGGGCGATCACCAATTGACCGCTGCAGAGGAGAAGCAGCTTGATTGTTCCTTCAGCCAGCAAAGGCATAAAAGGGGCATCGGTCACGCCGGCCTGCCCAGGCGGCATCGCTGTTGAGGAAGGATTGCTGCGAACGCCATTCACCACCGGCCCAGGCATGGAAACAAGCTCATCACGACGTATGGCAAATCGTAAAGCTGAGAGCACGACTGCGTAGTCTGGTCGGCTGCTAGTGACTCTCCATGGCCCTCGAGCAACTGCGCATCGCTTCCCGCCGAAGCCAGCTGGCCATGGTGCAGACGAATTGGGTGAAGGCTGAACTTGAAAAGGCCCACCCAGGCCTCGCGATTTCTGTGGAGGCAATGGCCACCCAAGGCGACAAAATCCTGGATGTGGCCCTGGCCAAAATCGGTGACAAGGGGCTGTTCACCAAAGAGCTAGAAGCTCAGATGCTCGTCGATCGAGCCGATATCGCGGTGCATTCGCTGAAGGACTTGCCGACCAACCTGCCGGAGGGGCTGATGCTTGGGTGCATCACCGAGCGCGAAGACCCTGCTGACGCCCTGGTGGTGAATGCGAAGAATGCCGACTACCAACTCGACACACTTCCTGAAGGGTCTGTGGTGGGCACCAGCTCGCTGCGCCGGCTCGCTCAGCTGCGCCATCACTACCCCCATCTGGAGTTCAAAGATGTGCGCGGCAATGTGATCACCCGCCTCGAAAAGCTTGACGCCGGCAACTACGACTGCCTCATCCTTGCGGCAGCAGGCCTGACCCGCCTGGGCTTCGGGGATCGCATTCACCAAAACATTCCCAGCGAAATCTCTCTGCATGCGGTGGGACAAGGCGCCCTCGGCATTGAGTGCGTGGAGGGCAAACCGGAAGTGCTGGAACTGATCAAAGTGCTTGAGCACGCACCAACCTCCAGCCGCTGCTTGGCGGAACGCTCCTTCCTGCGGGAACTGGAGGGAGGATGCCAGGTGCCGATCGGAGTCAACACCACGATCGACGGCGACACCCTCACACTCATCGGCATGGTGGCCAGCCTCGATGGCAAGCGTCTGATCCGTGAGCAACAGAGCGGCACGCTCGCCGAAGCCGAAGCAATCGGCAAGAAACTGGCCGACATCCTCAAATCGCAGGGGGCCGGGGAGATCCTCAAGGAGATCTTCGACACCGTTCGCCCCCAGTGATAGGCGGTCTCAGCGCGTGATCAGCACAGGCGTGCCCACATCCACCAGTTCATACAGCTGATGAACGTGGGCATTCAGCATGCGCACACAACCGTTGGACACTGCTGCACGGATTTTCACCCAGTGGGGCCAGGGAGTGCCGTGAATTCCGAATTGATTCTCACCCTGCTGCAGAAAACCAATCCAACGATGCCCAAGCGGTCCACCTCGACCCGTGACCGGATTCACCTCGCCTGATTTGGTGCTCTGGTACTGCGGATTGACGCGCATATTTTCCACGCGGAACAGACCCGTTGGGGTTGGAGTCTTGGGGTCACCGATTGCAACAGGCCAAAGGCCGAGGCGCTGACCGTTGCGGATCACGCTGATCCTGCGGCTATTCAAATCGAGATGAATCCTTGTCGCGGTCAGCCCTGGCAAGGCAGCCACCTGCTTCTCACTGGCAGCAGCAGAGGGTGGCGACACGACCGGCAGGGCCGCTGCAGCCACCAGAACGGCTGCAGACGAACGAACAAGCGCCACAGCGAAGATTGACATGAGACCAATGAGACCCGCTGGTCTCAAGCTAAATATCGCTCAGAGAAAAAGCAGCTGCGACGGTCTGAAGACAAAACAAAGGCGGGGTCACCCCCGCCCACAAAACAATCTGGAAAAGCTGGTCAGACTCAGTCGACCAGCTTGGGGTCGATCTCTGCCAGATAACGGGCCTCACAGCTCTTGATGATCTCAACAGCCTTGTCGTTACCGAAAAAGCCATTGACCGTGCAGGTGCCAGGCTTCTTCAGATCCTTGTAGTGCTGCCAGTAGTAGGTGGTTTCCTTCTTCCAGTGCTCGCCGAGGTCCTCAAAACTCTTGATGTGATCCATCCGCTTGTCATCGGCCAGCACAGCGATGACTTTGTCATCCACCTCACCACCGTCATCGAAGGTCATGATGCCGATGATCCGAGCCTCCACCACGGAGCCGGGAATCAGAGGCTCAGTCACGCCCACGATTTCGATGTCGAGAGGATCACCGTCCTCATCCCAGGTGCGAGGAATGCATCCGTAGGCGAAGGGGTAAGCCAGGGAGGAATAGCCAACGCGGTCCAGCTTGAGGTGACCGGTTTCGGTGATCAGCTCGTATTTATTGATCGTGTTGGAGTTGAGCTCCACGATCGTGTTCAGGCGCAGCTCCGCCTCATCAGCGAATGCCGGCAACACATGCAAAAGATTCGGCATGCTGCGGCTCGGAGCCTGGTCGAGATTGGCCATGGGGGGCGTTGGACAGCGCCGCGCATCCTACGAGCCACCCCCGATGACCCAGGCCTGCTGCCCACCGAACAGCTCAAAACTTGGCCTCAAAAGCACAAACACCATCGCCAAGATCAAAAGAAACCCACGGCTGGAAACAGCAGCGCATAGGGTTGAATTCCTCTCACCAGACCCAGCAGGACGAATGGTGGATCTCTACCTTGCTGCCAGGCTGCACAATCGAATTTCCAACAAGGAGTACAAGTCTCTTTTGCTCAGTCAAGACCTGGATCAGCAGGAACAAAAACTGCGCCAGAGCCTGCTGCGCTTGATCGAAACCGGCTCAATTCGACTCGAACCGGACGTCGCTGTCAGTCCGGCTTAAGAGCGCTAGCCGTGAGGTGGCTTGCTTCGCCGCAGCTGCCCCCTGATGCTGATCACCACCACTCCAACGGTGGAAGGCCAGAGAGTGATTCACGACCGCGGTCTGGTCACCGGAGAGGCGATCATTGGCGCCAATCTGTTCCGCGACATGCGCGCAAGCATGCGAGACATCGTGGGTGGGCGTTCCAAGGCCTATGAGGAGGCCCTGGCAAAAGCACGTCTGGCCGCCACAGACGCGATGGTCAAACACGCCATGAGCATGAACGCCAATGCCGTCATCGGCGTGGACCTCGACTACGAGGTGTGCGGAGATGGCGGGATGATGATCTCCATGAGCGGCACCGCCGTGCTGCTCGATGGCCAGCCACCGAAACAAGACCTGCCGCCAATCAGCCACGAACGGCTGCAACGCCCATCCATCCTGCAGGGATAAAAAAATGAGCACAATCGCCCAAAGCCAACCCGCCTGACCTGCCCCATCCTTAGTCCACGGGTCCCACCGCTTGGTCGGGATGGGGGCAGAGTCGAGGGTCACACCTCGACTTTTTTATGCGCAGTTGAAACGTCCAAGTTCTCAGCCGAAGGTCTTGCCATTCCAGCCCCAGGCAGTGGCCTTGACGTCATCAAAACCGATATAGATGCGATTGGAGGGAATACCGGTGCGCTTGCTGATCAAGTCGCAAAATGCCTTGGTCATCGCCGGCGGTTTCAAGGCTCCGATCGACTTGACCTCCACATAAGCGCAGGGATCGCAGCTGCCGGCAAAGGTCATCGGAACCCCCGTCTCCAGCAGAGTCATCACATAGGCCTCAGGCTTTCCGGTCTGCTCCGCGAGGGTCGACGAGAGTTCTTTGAGGATCCCATCAGCGTCGTCCAGCGATGACAACGATGTGCGGACGTTAATCAAGGGCACCGACGGTCTGGCGAGGATGCCCGCATCCTGCCATCGTCATTCAAGAGAACAATTCGGGGCACAGTGTTTCTCTCTGATTACACCCAACGGGAAGCGGAGCAAGTGTTGGCCGCCATGCTCAGCATCGCCCCGGATAACGGCAACCCCCATCACCCGAGCAAGGGCTTTGCCCTGTCAGTGCGGGATCACCTTCTTCAACATCCGGAGATCGCGCTCTCCGGCTTACCAGCCAGCACGCCTACAGCCCTAAACCGCAGCCTGAGCCAACCACACAAGGCCCGACAGGCCATGCAGTTGCTCGTGTTAATGCCCTATCTCAGTGGCGATCTAGACAGCGATGCAATCGGCAGGGTGGAGGCCTATGCCGAGGAGCTTCGTCTTCATCCCGACAGCCTGAACGACCTGAAGCTCATTGGCGAAAAACGTCTAAAAAAAGCACTCTTTGACTATGGCCGCCGTGCCCTGAATGCATTTTTCCCGGGCAATGCCTTGCAGCAAATTGCAGCATCCTTGCGCGAAGCGCACACGATGCTTGGCGACCGCAAACAACTGGACCGTTATCTCGCCTTAGAACATCAACCTCAAGGCAGTCTGGGGCGAACGATTTACAACTTCTACACCGATCGTCGCTTTCACTTCCCTGGGGAAATGGGAAACCTTGGTGAATTCGCTGTCCGTCACGACTGCGTTCATATTCTCTGTGGTGCCAATACGGATATGAAAGGAGAAATCGCTGTTGGCGGGGTGGAGGCAGGGATGGCACGCACCCCCTATGGCTGGGAAATGCTGGCAGAGGTGATCATCGATTTCCACATGGGGATCGCCTGGAGCCTGCCGCCAGGGATTGCCCCTGGCACCATGAATTTCGACCCTGAGATGGTGAGCAAAGGGCTGGCCATGGGGGCCGAGATGCACTGCGATCTACTCAGTGACTGGAATTTCTGGGATGACATCGAGACGCCTTTGCTCGAACTGCGCCAACGATTCGGAATCAACGGCGTCTCAATCATCGACATGCCAGCACCAGGAGACCACCCCAATGCCACATCCGTGTATTGGTCATGCGCGTGAAGATCTGCGGCATCCGTAGTAGCGCCGATGCCCTACTAGCAGCCCACTTGGGCGCCGATGCCATTGGTGTACTGGTAGGACAAGCCCATCCGAGCCCAGATTTCATTAGTGCGCAGCAGGCCCACTCCATTCTCAAAGTGCTCCCCCCGTTCGTGAGCGGTGTGCTGGTCAGCCATGCCAGCGACCCTGAGGATCTGCTGATGCTGATCGAACAAGTGCAACCGACGGCGGTGCAGATCCACAGCATGATGCGTGTGGAGTGTGTGGCAACGGTGCGTGGCCGGCACCCAGAACTGACTCTGATCAAAGCGGTCCATGTCAACGGAGACGAGCCGCTGGCCATGGTTCGCCGCTATGCCGATCTGGTGGATGGGGTGGTAGGCGACAGCTGCAACGACGCCACGGGACAGGTGGGTGGCACCGGTCTTACCCACGACTGGGGATTGAGCTCCGATCTGGCCAAGCAGACCAAGCTTCCCTTCCTTCTGGCCGGAGGGCTCACTCCTGAGAACGTGAAGGAAGCCATCGCCAAGGTCAGGCCCTGGGGAGTGGATGTGAACAGCGGCGTGAAGGGAACCGATGGATTCAAATGCCCCAGGCGAATGAAAGAGTTCATCGGCCGTGCCCGCGACCGTCCTCATGCCTAGATCAGCTTGGCGAGAGCCCTGCTGTCGTGGTCAGGGCCGATAGCGTGACATCAGCTTTTCGTTCAGTCGCCGTGTTGAGGCCCAACGATCCACGCTTCTGGAGAGCCCTTGTCGGTTTGGTGTCGCTTGCAGTGAGCTGCACGTTGGCCTGGCTGATCCTGCAGCTCTGAAGCCAAAAGCCTGTCAAAACCCTCAAGCAGCAAGCTTGCCGGGAGACGGGTTCACGCCCCCCCGCACAAGCCTTACAAAGGCGATGCAAATAACAACAACGCTGCTTGGCTCTAACGCTGTCATTGGCTTAGCGCTCTTAGCGCTGAAGACTCAGGCCTTGACCTTGCGGAACTGGCGAATCTCACGCCCCAGCTCCCTGATGCCATACAGGATGCCGATCAGCGTGAGCGTTGAGACGCCCGTAATCACAGCAGTGTCCCGCAACGCCGATGGATCAGCGATCAGAGACGAGATCGACGAGGTGAAGACGGACATAGCAACACCAGAGGAGCTTCTGTCTTGTTAGCAACGGTGGTTCAATTCAAATCAGTACACCGCGTGTTATCCATGCGGATCGCGATGGTCCGACGCCCGCTCACCGCCCTGGGCCTTGGCATCCTGCTCGTGCTGCCGGCGATCGCGAAGACTCCCAGCACCGAGCGCAAGCCTCGTGCTGGCTTGAATCAGGCCCCTTTGCCATCGGTGGAATCGCTGCTGGACAAGGTGCGGGACTTCCGACCCGATATCGCCAGTGGCAAAACCTATGGAACCTATGTAGGCGCGCACCACAAACTGCTGGGCTTGTACTGGCGCCAGGTGGCCCGCGATCGCGTGGAGGATCTACCACTGGTGACCCTGATGGGACGGAACGGTCGCTTCTCCGGCTGCGGCCGCAGCCGGAGCGTCAATGCCTACTGTCCGGAAAGCAACGAGATCATCCTCAGCACCCGCGGGATGCCCCGCTCGCAGCGGTTCTCCAACGTCAGTCGACACCTGCTTGCCCTCACGGTGCTGGCCCATGAATGGGGGCACCATGTCAATCACCACAGCAACCGCGGCAGCTACAGCAAGCGAGAGGAGGATGCGGCCGATTGGCGCGCTGGACGTTATCTGGCATGGCTGCTGGACAACGAGGCGCTTGGGGTCAAGGACTTCACCGATGCAGCCAATCTCTTCTTCAGCATCGGCGATTTCCACATGGAGTCACCTCACAACAATCCGAAAGCCCGCTATGAGGCCTTCATTGCCGGCGTTGGCAGCGAACTGAAACCCGGTCTGCGCCGTGGCGGCTGGACCATGGACACACCGGAAACCTTCTCGCGGGTGACCAACAGGAAAGGCAACAGACGCGGCGAAGACGAGAATCCTGCAGGACCCAAGACCGTGAGGGCAGAGGTCTACCGCTTTGAAATTGAACGGGGGGGCCAGATCGCAGGCAACGTCTTCGGCGCACTTCTCGGGGTGGTCAACTGCGGCATCGGATCGGCCTCATCCTGCGCCAACTCCCTGAATCAACAAGGCAAAGCCAAGCCGGATGGCTGGTACCGCCTACGCACCATGCGAATCAATTGCACTCGCAAGGATTTCGATATCGATGGTGACGGCATCCGCCGTCAACCCTTTCAGGGAGACCGCAAAGGCCAGGCCGCCGTCATCGCGGCACGCGCCTGCCAGCGACGGTCACCAGGGGCCTAGGGCAATCAGGCACACCTCAATCAGCGTCGCCAAGACACCGCTAGGGAGCACCCAGTCAGCCCGCAGGATTGCTTCAAGGGTGTAGGCAGAGCCCTAGGAAGGCGCCATGATCCATGCACGCAAGAGCGACACCATGAATGGCAAGCTGCTGGTAATGGCGATGCTGCTCTCGCTGCTCGCGGTAGCCATCTACGAATCAGTTCTGGTACGGGGGCTGAGCCCAATTCACTGACCCGATCGTCTAAGACGACCTCCATGATCTCGCTCCTGCTCAACCTTCTCTGGCTGCTGCTTGGAGGTGTTGTGATGGCTCTGGGCTGGTGGTTGGCGAGCCTGCTCTGTGCACTCACGATTGTTGGTTTGCCCTGGGCGCGTGCCTGTTTTGTGATTGGCAATTTCGCGCTCTGGCCTTTCGGTCAGGAAGCCGTAAACCGACGTGAACTGAACGGTCGCCATGATCTGGGCACAGGGCCCCTGGGGTTGGTAGGCAATGTGGTGTGGTTCGTCGTGGCTGGCTGGTGGCTGGCGATCGGTCACCTCAGCTCAGCCCTGGCCTGCTTCGTCAGCATCATCGGCATTCCCTTCGGAATCCAGCACATCAAACTGGCTCTGATTGCCCTTGCGCCGGTAGGAATGACGATTCAACCGATCACAAACAAGCGCTAACCGATTGATAACGACAGGAACGGAATCCTGAGGCTTTAATTCCTGCGCGAAAGGAAGCGCCTGTGACTGATCTCACGCCACGGAGTGATCGATGGCGGGAAGCAGAGCAAAGCCTCGCCATAGCTTCAAAAGCATGCCAAATGAAAACCGCCATGAAATGCATTCCCGACTCCGTGTCCGGAGAACGCCTGGCAGCCTTTGCCGCGAATGCACCCTGGCAAGGTGATGACGACAGCACAAGTGACTTGGCCAAACAAGTGCAATACATCTGCAATGACCTGGAGCTCATCCTTGGCGAACTCGATAGCGCAACCTTTGGGGGCGTTGGGCAGCATCAACAACGCGCGCTTCAGGGCAGCAAAACTGCTCTGAGAATCGCAATGCATCAGCTCCGGCAAACAACGGATTCCAGGCATGCCAAGACCAAACAACGACTCAGACACACCGCTTGACATTGTTGAAGTGCTGACTTAACCCACCTTGACGTTGCTTGATCACCACGGTGTGGTGAGAGCAAACCGCAAATCGTCTTGCGATGGAAGACCCCAGAAAAGACGACCTTCTCATCGACAAAGCACTGATGCTGAGCTATCGACGGCATCGCAACGACTCGCTGCAAAATCTCTGTTTCTGCGATGCCTGCAAAAGGATCCGCACCAAGATCAACCTGCTCAACATCACCGATATTCGTCACGCTTTAGGCAAAGCCTGCTGAGACCGATATGGACCCTGACGTGCGCCAGTTCGTGATTCTTCAGTTACTGGTGATCGTGGTGCCGGTAGGGACCCTCTTTGCCATTTGGATCGCGATGCTGGGGAGAGAACGTCGATGACTCGCCTTTGACTGAACCGCCGATTCCACCCATCGATCGACTGAACCTTCCCAAATTGTGAAAGCTAGCGACACCAGTGCTCAGCACAACGCACTGGGGCGCGTATGCAGCAAAGATTGCTCAAGAGCCGGCGTGTTGACATCCTGATCAGACGCAACGGGTTGGTTGCGATGGACAGAGAGATGAGAACTGAAGCGGTGGTTCATTGGACACTGATTGAGGTCATCTCCACCCTGATCAAGACCAACAGACTTCTGCCCCAGGGGATTGCTCCCTTCAGCATCTGAGGAAATCAGAACGCTCTAGAGGAACATGAGCGAGCTGCAGGTCAGCAGAACAAGGACTGAATCAAGCCAGCCCGAATGATCCAAGGTGAACGAAAGGTGAACGTCTAGTACCACACCTGGGATGGACTCGACGCTCAAAACGGACAACGGAAAGAACAGCCACTGATGGACAGCAGACCAAACGCTTGACGAGAAGAGATCGATACTGCATTAATAGATTAATCGGAGCTCTAAAGGATGCTTACTGGATCTGATCTACTGACCAAAGTCAAGGACTTAGGTGATGTCTCCAAGACAGACCTAGCCACTGCATGTGGCTATGTGTCTGACAAGAAGGATGGTGGCCAGCGTGTAAACTTCACCGCTTTCTACGAAGCCCTCCTCAATGCCAAAGGCATCGACCTTGGCACCGGTTCAGCCGGCATCGGCAAAGGTGGGCGAAAGCTTTCTTATGTGGCCACTGTGCAAGGAAACGGCAATCTTCTGATTGGCAAGGCCTACACGGCAATGCTTGACCTTGAGCCTGGCGACACCTTCGAAATCAAGCTCGGCCGCAAGCAGATCAAACTGATTCCCACTGGTGCCTCTGACGAAGAGGGCGGCGAGGAATAATCCTCCATCTACTCTGGCGTTCCTTTGATGCCCCCTGTTGATGCCTCAACAGGGGGCTTTTGACGACTGAGATCGGCCAATCGGGCCCAGCCACGACAGAATGATTTACCGATTCACCACAGCCGGAGTAAAAGCATCATTAACAAAAGGCCAGTACTGAGTTCAGATCAATTTGAGCGGGCTGTTGCCGCCGCGACATTGACCACTGACGAAGAAGCATTGATCGACTTTGTGAGGTACACCGGAGTGATCGATGCACTGATCCTCAGGAAAGGTTTGTCCTTACCAGCCAAACCACCAGCGCTCTGTCTGCTCGCTGATGCATGCGAAAAACTGGGCACCGTGATACCTGATCACTATGCACAGATCATGCATTGGTCTGCAGAGATCAGCCCTGACGCCATTGCTTGGAGAGGAAATTTGGTTTGCAGTCTTGCCTACAACAGCGATGGCATCGAGCTGTCACCCAATGCAGGCACGGCCTTGTATCACACCTACGTTGTTCATCAAGAACTGTTTACAGGTTTAGGTTTTTAATCGGTCCCATCAGTTTTGAAGCCTACAAACCAAGCAAAGCCCTGGCCAAGCCTCTACAGGGTGCACGAGTCGGATCTCATCGCTCCCAAGCCAGACAAACCAGAGCACAGGCACCGATATCAGCCAGGGCAACAGCCCATCGGTCAATACAGATATTTCACCAGGCAAGCTCCAGACCATCCCCGGTACTGAATCTGATTCGCAACAGCTCGCACAATCCTGACCTTATAAGAATTCACTCCTGTGACATATTGATTTCCCAATCTGGAACAACCAATCCATTTGTAACCAGGAGGATCCGCCTTCACAACACATAATCCTGGCCGACTCCCCCTTGGCAATTGACCAATGACATCATTGGCTGGGGTGGGCGTGTATTGAACCAGCCTTTACTCCAACACATGCTCACCGGTGGATTGCAGAATGATTGAATCACCTATCGCAAAGCACTGAGCGCAGACATCCAAGTGCAGACTGGCGCGATGGAGAGACTGGGATGAAGCGCAAGCCATGCACCTCTCAGCAGGCATGAATCACCTCTGAGCTGGGAGCACACGTGCGCGTCTTGATCAACCACAGGCAAGCCTCCGCCACGCAGATGCCATGACGTTGGGGACGGAACTGCGCAGCTGGGCTTGAGCCAAATCAAGCCTAGGTGGTGAACACAAGGGAATCAAAAAGCGGAGACTGGCCAAAGGGGCAGCAGCGTTGGGACTTGACAGATCCCTCGGCGGCTCCTGAATGGAACCGCCCACAGGGTTAAACCGAATGTTGGATCAGAAGCTTGAGCGCCTATTTCAGGACGCCGAAGAGCATCTGCGTAATCAAAGCTGCCGTTCGAGGTATGAGCGTTCAGTCATTCGATTGCCAGATAGCCGTCGCGGCATCTGGTTCGGAGACGACAAGCGAGCAGCCTGATCAACGCACCGCAGCAAAGAACTCGTGAACACGCTGGCCGTGATGAACAGCGTGTTCACGAGTGTCTGTTGATTGAACCTCAGAAGTTTGGGTAAAGACCAGGTCCGCCTCCTTCAACAAAGAGACGGAAGCCAGCACCGGGAGAGACATAGCGTCGTTCATAGCGGTAGCGAGGGACATCACCATGGCGACGCAAAGACCTGTTATGACGTTCCAGCTGCCGGATTTGGCGCTGCTGACGGCGCAGCTGTTGCCTGTATTCAGCCTCGGAAGCTGCTTCAGCTGGAGGGGACAGCAAGGCCGTCGACCCGGTGCCAAGGATCAGACCGACGGCTGTCATGGCTGCGATTGATTTGATAGTCATGGCTCTGATGGATTGGATGAAAGGGAGGTCATCCCTCCGATGGCTTCACCCTCTCCACCGATGTGGTGAAAACGAGGCCACACAACGGGTGAAGTCCTGGTGAATCAATCCTCAAGTGGAAACCCCTTCCAGCCTGAGCGAAGGCCACTGGGCCTGTGATCCCGTTTCGGACGTTCAGTCTCAAAACTGAGGATTCAACTTGACCGTTGCGCTGGACGATCTCGGCCGGTCGGATTGAGTCGATGACCAGCTTCGGTTCTGAAAAAAAAGCCGAATCCCTCCCTAGAGGAACTCGGCCGCATCAAGCAACGACATCCATACATGGTGAATGGCGATGTTGCCACCTACACCAAGAGCGGCAATGAACATGGCAAAGCAACAAAGCTGAGCATGTTCCGCCCTGCTAGCCGGCGCCCAGACATCAGGCTCAGCAAGGCGTTTCATCCAAGACCAACCTGGGAGAGAATTCCTTGCCCCGTCAGAAGCTCGGTACCGAGACCAATGATGAATCCCATCATGGCGAGGCGCCCGTTCCACTGCTCAGCAAAGGCAGAAAAGCCGAAATTCGAATCGCTCATCAGAAACAAAGAAACTTGAGCTTTTGTAACAGATCGTTGCGGCCCGGCGCGGATCAAATGCGCTCATCGGCTCACCCTGCTCAGTTGTCCGCCCATCCAGCCGAGCAGATCAAGCCAAGGGCAGCCCAGCAGACGAGCAGCCTGAGCCGGAATTCGCGATCAGCCATTGCGGCTCGTTAGACCAGTCGTCAAGGCCTCGATCCAGGTAGACGCTGTGACAAGAGACAAGAAAAAGCAGGCTTTAGAGGAAATGATCCGCAGGGCAGCCGAAAACCTCAACCTGAGCGAGGAAGAAGCACGCGCTCACATCAATGAGCAGTTCAGGAAGCTCAAAGGCGAGTGAGCAACGAGTCGAGATGTAGCGATGCAGCTCGATCAGCTACTGAATCCGACCTTGATCCAGCTCCCTCAACGCCTCATACGCAGCCCACAGCCCCGTCTGAAAGCTGCAGCTATGACTCTTGTCGCACACTCGATATTTGCCGAGACCTAGAGCATCGATCGTGGATCCCTTGGACGTGCAGCAGATTCGACTCACAAAAGCCATGTTGATCTGATTGGGCATGGGATGGTCTATCGCGACGAGAACACCCAACTCAAACGACCGTTACCCATCTAAATTTCCCTATCCAAAGGTATAAACATCCGCTTACACGCATGGATGGAGCTCAGCAACAAACCCCGTGAAAATATTCAAGACAAGCCGGCTAACCCCATCGTGACGACGATATTGGCGACTCCCCTGCGCGAGATCGAGCCCTGGATCAACTGATGCCTGCGCAAAACAGGATTGCCGCAACATTTTTGTTTGTCGCAGCATCATTTTCAGAGATCGAGCGCAGTCATCACCGACAAGGTGATGTTTTAGCAATGGCATAGCGAGTCAAGACTTCGGATCGAGCTGGTATGACTTCCGAGGCAATTCCGTGACCTTATGAGGCCCATGTTCTCTGATCGCCTGTAAATAATTGGGATCAGCAGCCAAGTCATCAGCAAACTTGTCATTGACAGCCAACTGGTCGTACCAGTGAAATAATCTCTCTTTGAATTCTTCCTCAGAGTAGGAGCGCAGACCTTTTTTGATCTGCATATGCAGGGCATGGTTCTTTTTCTTGACTCCGTCATAAGCCTGCTTATCTGGAAGACGCGTCATTTTGAACTGTCCCTTGTACAGGAACGGTAGCCGCAGAACATGCTTCACCAGTTTCCAATGTTTATTAACAGCGGTCTTAGATTCGCCAAGATCCCAGCCAGAAGATTCAATCTCAGCCATCATCAATTGGAAGCAGATCCTGGTCGCTGTATTTCGGCTGATAGTCGCTGAGTCATGAGCAATCTTGAAAACCCCATTTCGTCCCATATGTGGGAAGATTTCAAGGCGTGTGGTTGCACCCAGCGGAGGGCGACTTGTTGTCGCGAAATAGAGACTGCGCGGAAATGAAGCAACCTTTTTAGGCAGAGGCAGCCCCCCTTCCAGTTGAAAGGCTTGCGTCACACGAGGCCCTCCAATCTGAAGCCTATGCATGGTCTGCCCATCTTTATCAAAGGCTTGCCGCGAAACCACCGTTCCTTCAAGGGTGATGAAGTTTCCGGTGAAGCGCTGAAACCAATCCGTCGCACCTGGGATCTCTGTAATGAGCGGGTAAGGGCTCTGGATCTCCTGATGGCTGTCCGTAGCGGTGCTGTCCATTGCATCACCCTATGCAGCCGACGCTCTTCTGCCCTTTGCCAGAGCTAGGGGTATGGCCAAGACTGGCGATGAAGCGCCCCAGAACGAGCTGAACATTGGGAGCCAAGCTTGGGCCGAAGCAGCGGTAAAAAGGGTCACAGCAGACCTTGAGCACGTCTGCGATAGCGGCGAATGAAGAGATGGTGTGCCCATCGGAGGGATGCCCCCTCCAGCCCTCGTCACCGAAAACACTGAATCAGTCCAGGACCCTTCGTCATTGAAGGAGGAGCATCAATGCAGGTTGGCCATCTTGTCGACACTGGAGCCAATCACCTCCACAACAAAGGCCTCCATACCATCAGCATCGATGCCAGGGTTGAGCCGGAACAGGAATGCATTCACCCATGCCGTTTCCTTGTTGTTAGTTTCATGGCCACGATCTACAAATCCAGGTTTCTGCTTGAAAAGATGCAGCAGGATGTCCAACACATTCTGCGGCGAAAGATTTTCCGGGTCGATCGAGGGCAGAGATTCTCGGACATCTAGAAATGAGATGGAGGCTGTGTAGTCGAAATCCTCTGGAAGCACTGAGGGATCATTGGTGACTGATGGAGGGATCGTAGCGAGAGCCCAAAACTGCAACGAGGGGCTGAGATCATGGCTGCCGCCTTGAGGGCAAAGGCGCTGGAACACTGAAGACAACGCGCAGACCAAGAAGACGATGACGAGGCATCAAAAGCAGTCACTGGTTCGGTTCATTCACCTCTGGCTGTTCGGCTTTCACCCCGCCGAACCCAGCAACCTCGTTTACCATCTAGAAACGTTGGTCCCCACAAAGGACGCAGTTCGATCTCAAACAAGCAACGGGGTTTGAGGCGCTGTAGGTCGTTGCCATGAACACCCTTCTGATGATCAAAGAGAAAGAGAGGAAGGCTCGACGCCTCCATCAGGCTCAGCTTTGCTTTGCCGCCCATTCAGAGGGCATTGATTACAGATCAGCTCACCTATCACCTGCGAAGCTTGCGTCTTTAGCGAACTGAGCTGTTGACTTCATTCAAAGAAACGTTGCCCCGCTCAAAGCGGGGTTTTTGATTGATCTCACCAGGTCAATTGAACTTCGTCTGATACCCATCTGCATGGAATGATGCAGAGATGGGAATGACTCTCGAACAAGCTGAGCAGACCATCGAACAGCTCTACAAGGAAGGGGCTCTAGAAGAAGCCACCTTTCGATGCGTCGCGGACGTCATTCGCCGATGCGCTGAGGGCAACAGCAGCTGCCAGGAAGAGTTCCGCCCGATTGACACTGCCGATGCACTGGCTGTCTGGCGACGCGAAGACCTCGCGCGCTGGCAAGACCACCACGACGCGGACGCGTTTGCCGAACACTTTGGGGTTGGACACGGCAGGTCCTATGGCTGCATCGAACAGATGTTCAGCTGTACCGACTATGAGTTCGTCTTCGATCTCTTGCAGCAGATCCTGATGACGTAAGCCACTGGCTGGCTGACAGACCCCATCCAGCCACTGATCCGCACCAGCCTCAATACAGCCGCATTGCAAGTTTCATGGGTGAGGGGCCGGAGAAGTCTTGTCTCTTCAAAGAAGCTGACGCAAAACATCTATTTTCAAATCCGAGATGGGTTCGCTAGATGTCTGCACGGCATCCCATCAAAGACAAGCCACTGCATGGCGGCAGCTGGGTTCACTATTTCGTGTTCTTGCCATTGATCAGAGAGTTGGTTTAGTGGAGCAGCTTCTGCAGAGGTATGGCCCGCGTTTTGAAGGACTCCTGGATTCCGCTGTCGATTGCCACCTTTTCGCTAACGGCATTGGTCTGGCTGGAACTGACTGCGTCGTAATCGATTGAGCCCGGTGGCGGCTGAAACGGTTCTGAAAGAGAGCAGCATCGATCAACACTCCACAACGTGTTGGGTCGTTGGGGTGGGCCCGCTGGTTTGATGCTTGGCCTGCTGCTCATCAGTGATGCGACCCACGTGATGACAGCGATTGGATTCGTGGGCATCAATGTGGCCATTCAGGACGCCATCGCAACCGCGAAACTGCCAACAGACCCAATGAAACAAGGAAGCATGCACACCGTGGTGATCACTAGAGAGCTCTACTGGTTACCACGTGATCTGCTGTGTTTGTCGCAGGAATCCCAGTGATCACAAAACCCTGAAGAGACATCCGTCAAGGACGCGATCTTGCCCTCATCCTTGAATACGAACAAAAGAAAGGAGCCTCAGATTCGTAGAGGAGCCTGGCAATGAATGAATCGAGCCAAGGAGACTCGATCTCCTATTCCCTAAGAACCCTGGTCTTTGTGACAGGTCAACAGTTGCAGTAGCTGGAATTGAACCTTTGGATTGAAGCCCCTGTCAGCTCTTGTGAGAAGAATCACAGCCCAACATGAACTAATTCACTTAAGCATTGGTTGATTGAAGGCATGGTGAATCTGTCGGAATAGCATCTCCGATCCCAATCAACAAAACCAATCTCATGATTTCAAAAACATACAACAGGCAGTACAACACCTTGTCTGTTCTGGGAACAAATGGCGACGACTTTTATGACTACGAGCGAGACGATCGTGCACGATACAGGAGAAATGGACGGAACCCGCAAATTTGGATTGAAGCAGGTGATGGTGACGATGTGATCTTCGGATCTGACGAAGGTTGGGAGACAATTCACGGAGAAGGGGGTAATGACTGGTTGTTTTTACGTGGTGGTGGTGGGCAAGCATGGGGTGGTGATGGAAACGATGTTCTTGTAGGCGGCAGAGGGGGCGATAGCCTTTTATGTGGCACAGGTGATGATCGAGCCTTTGGCGGCCGCGGAAACGACTACTTGCGTGGCGACGAAGGCAATGATTTTCTTTATGCCGGAGAAGATGACGATCAACTTGCTGGCGGAGTTGGCAATGATGTAATTGATGGTGGCGAAGGAACAGATACAGCAATTTTTGGCACTGCCAGATCAAGGGCGAGATATACAATCAATCTTTCCAATCAAAATTGGCAAAATACAGGAGAGGGAAGAGATAAATTGACGAGCATCGAAAATGTGATTACTCGTCAAGGGAACGACCTGATCATCGGAAACGAAAGCAACAACAATGTGAGATCAGGATCTGGCAATGATGTCATTCTTGGCCTAGATGGCAACGATGAAATCAGAGGCGAGCGTGGCGATGATTTCACTATTGGAGGCAGGGGGTTTGACGATCTATTTGGGGGGCAAGGCGGAGACACCTTTTTCCTAACAGAAGGTTTTGGCATTGACCACATCAAGGACTTCGGCATTGGAAATGACAAAATCGTCGTCACCGGAGCTGGGATTGGCGAAGACTTTGGGATGTTCAACTTTGGCACATCTGTAGTTCTTATGCAGGGTGACGACATGCTCGCACTCGTCAACAATGCCAATGTTGACGACTTGAATATCGACGAAAATGTCATCACCAGAGATCCTTTATGGTGACCACAGGTCAATAATAGTTAGATTAAAGCAATGCCCTCCCCTGCTTCGGCGGGGGCTTTTTGATGGCGACTCATCACAGTAGGCCACCCCAACGGCCATGCCTTCCACGGAGCCATGCATCCTTCCATCACACAGCCCCAACCAATTACTCGTGGTCGTTCAATTTGCTTTCTGCATCAACCACCTGCTCTTTTTGAACTCTCAGAAGCCTTCCCTCAGCTAGACAGACCAATCCAGAACTGAGGCCAACAACATGTGTACTTCGACCTTCAACGCGAATACAATTACCCTTCCAAGTCAAAAGAAGGCATTTGAATCATTGATATTCACTCTAACCTGAATTTTAATGGGCGATCTCGACTGATCGCCAATACATTCATAAGACGAAAATGTTGTCCGACTGACCTTCCCCCCTGGAACATTGCGAGCTCCAACTAGTTTCGTTGAGACCAGAAATCCAGCATCCCATCAGACATTGAGATACTCAATGCGATGCGGATACCCATAAAATCGATCTTAACTTACAAAGTATCCCGCCATATTGCTGAGCTGCGTAGTCGAACACGTTTGCTCACTCGATCGGCCTTGGCCAACCAAGCCGCTTGAGCTGATCAATGCGGTACTGCAACACAGCGCAAGTCATGCCAGGCCTCACTTCATCGTCAAGCGACACTTGTGGAATCAGCATGGCTACACACCTAGGAACGCGCACACATAAGCCCGACCGGTCACCATCCCCTCGGGCAGCTCAGCACCACAAAGCAGGAGGTCACGCGTTTAACCGAAGAGGATTGCGTTCCTATCAAATAACCGATCGTTTGATTGACTTCTGCGCATTGAGTCGTCCGTCAAGTGGCGCCAGTCAACGAGATCCTGCCCCTTCTTTGGCATGAAGCCAAGAATGGGAACTGCTGACAAAGCGCTGTCGGGTCCCTTCAGCAGAGATACAGAGGTCATGATGTTGCATCGTTGAGATGCCTATTGATGCGGCCCATGGCCAGCCAGTTGGGGAGTGGATCCACGATGGGAGGCATCAGCCGTTCCGCGCTACGGCCTGCCCTTTGCGGGCTTTGGATTACGACGAGTCGCAGATGAAAGAGAGCGACGTGGAGAGTCGAGAGCAGCGTGCGGTACTGCTTTACGACTGCTGATCAGGACAGGTCAATCAAAATGCCCACCAGCGCAGAAACCAGTGAGCAACTTGGGAAATCGAATGGAGCCAAGGAGACTCGAACTCCTGACCCCCTGCATGCCATAGAGGGTAAATAAGCCTCATAAACTACTGCTATCACTGGGTTCTTCTTTATTTAATACAAATTGTATGCGCAGAAAGATGCGCAGATTTGTCCTAGCCTTTGCTCAGAGGCAAAAAGTATTTTGTCGACTCTTATTTCCGCATGACTGGCCATGGCACGCGCCACTACGGAAGAGACCACTAGTCGGATTGATCAGCTCCAGGGGCTGCTCCTTGCTGGTGAACCAAATACAGCTTGTCTCGAATTCGCGAGACAGCAGTGGGGTATCTCAAGGGCACAGGGCTACAAGCTCCTGAAACGAGCATGGGCTCAGATCAAGGCCGACGTCGATAAGACCGGGATTGATCGGGAGGAGATGTTGGCATGGTCGATCCAAACGCTGATGGCCGCAGCTGGTCAAGCAATGAAGCAGAAGAACCCTGGAGCGGTTGTGAGCTGTGTGCGTCAGCTGGATTGGATGACTGGTTTAGGCGTCAACTCAACGGTTACACACCGCACTAGGTTCTGAGGCAATCTGCAGCACCTGCTGTTTCGCCATCCTTTCCAGTTGCCGAACAAGGACAGGCCACTTGTTGATCGCCACACCCCGAAAGACGGGGAAGGCTGGCTACTCAGCACAGAGCAACAGAAGGTCTGCCGGTTCAGGAATGACGTGCCTACAGCCCATGCGAAGTGGGTGGTGGTGGAGACCAGACCGCTACGGGGCAGTGGTCAACCTGTGGTTCGCAGGATGCTCAGGCACAACGCCATCGAAGCCTGGGAAACGATGCAGAAGTCCGGCGGGTGGAAGCGGTGCCCGCCTAGGTGGTGATGTCGATCCCGCAGTGTGCGGGGTCAGTGAATATCAAAATCCGTCCCATGCCTTCTAGCAGGTGCCAGAAGTGCTGTGATCTTGAAGGAGTTGAGGGGCCAAGTGATTGCTAACTGCAGCCTGGGTTTCTTTCACGACCTATACAGAAATACTCAAATTTTGAATAATATTTGGCTGATTTCGGCCAGTCTCCTTCACTTACGTCAATGCATGGCGTGTCTTTAGATATTTGATATCCCTGCATGGCAGCCCTAACCATTGAGTCACAGTGGTTGGGATCCTGTTGAGCCGTTGCTGGCTGTGCTGCAAGCAAGAATGGCAGTAAAAGTAGGAGTCGTTTCATGCCATTAGTGTCGCAGATACCACGCTTAATGCCTGAAATGAATTCGTTTCTTGGTGGGCAGACCATCTGACCATCATCCGAGTGTGCAAAGCAATCGAAGCCTGGGAGACCATGCAGAAAGCAGGTTGGCAGCGTTGTCAGCCCAGTTGGTGACTGGGTTCTGAACCGTTCACCAGAGCTTCACCAGAACTTGCCTGCTTCCCCACCACATCCAGGCACTGGGGTTCACCAATAGAGCTGTGATCTTGAAGGAGTCGAGGGGGCAACACCCCCACACATCACTCACTCAACTCACTTCAAACTCATGACCACTCAAGCTTTTGACGCTCAGAACATCAACGAAGACGATCTGGAGGCTGTGCAAGGCGGCGGCTTCTGGAAGGTCGTTGTCAACGGTGTCGTTGGCTTTACTCCTCTTGGCCCTATCAACCGCATCTCTGGTGCATTTGGTGGCCCCACCATGGGTGATCTCGTGGAATGACGACCACCTCCTGATCGAAGAGAAGAGGCAAAAAGCCCCGCCACGAGCGGGGTTTTTTGTTGCCACCCTGCTAGAGGGTGAGAAGTTGAGAGATGGAAGCGAGCTAAGGCAAAGCTCGGAGAGGATCCCTATCCCACCACTGTCGACACTCTCGGGGCACTTACTGGCGGTGAACTTGTGAATGGCACTGAGGAAGATTTCGTGCCTATTGAATAACTAATTGCCTGATCTACTTCTGCTCAACTGCGCTAAATTGCGCCAGGCATTGAAGGCTGGTTTAAGGGTTTATGGGTGTGACTGAAGAAATAAAAAGCCCCTAAAACAACAGGGGATTTGATGAATAGACTTCACTTCAGATCCCACAATCACTTTGATTTACATTGCCCATTGGCTGGCCAAACAATGAGTTCGTTGACCACCAGCCACGCTTTCCAGCTCTTCTTCTGAAATCTCTGATTGAGCCTTCTTAATGTCATCAGCAGAAATCATAAATCCTGCTTCCTTAGCAATAGAAACTACAGCATCAGGATTAGCTGCAGCTTTGAGTCTTTCCTGGAGGCTGCTGTCGCCTTTAACCTGTACTAGGAACGCTTTAAGTTGCTCTTCTGGCATGGCTCAACAGTTCGCTCCAATAGTCATAGCAAGCGACGGCAGCGATGTCAGCAAGCAATAAAAAAGCCCGCTGAATACGGGCGATGGTGCAAAATATTGAAGACTAGTTTATAGGCTGCCAATGCTTATATTATCCATCTTGAGGGTTTCCCTGGCATTGATATGTCCCAACAGACTTAATGCTCCACGCGCCGCAGCCACCGCCAGAAATGACTTCGAGCTCTTCTTCCGAAATCTCCGCTTGATCTTTCTTCAAATCGTCAGCGGAAATCATAAGGCCAGTAGCTTTAGCAAGCGCCACAACATCATCAGGATTAGCTGCAGCTTTGAGCTTCTCTTGAATGCTGATATCTCCTTTGACTTTTGCGATGAATGCCTTGAGTTGTTCTTCTGACATGGGATAGGTGCCAATACAGTATCCATAGCACAGGATCAGCATCTCTGCTGCTCTAGGTTGAGTTAAGTATTTGCAAGTGCCAGGTATTGAACCGCCAATGAGCTGCTTTTAAGCGAGTTTTGATGAGATATTAGATCCTAGATGGGCTTGTACTCAAACGGGTTCCCAGCCGTTAGCGGTTGCATTTTTTGCGCCAGGGCTACAATGACATAGGTTGTAGGTTACCCACGTCGTAGATGACTTTGGCTTTTTTGTGATTGGCTTATGGCCTGGATGCCATATGGCATTAATTGGGCATGAACCTGCTGCATCATGAACGCGGATATTTCTGTTTTTAATGCTTTCAGATAAGGCTTGAATCGTTGGCTTTTGCCATGCTTTTTTCTTCGTTTCTGCCACTGAACTGTTACTACCAAAGCGATACTCAATGTTGCCTGACACTCTGGTTTCAAACTCTTCGTCATAGGAAACATTGATGCCAGCAGTTAAACCATCAGCGATCTGATAATCCATCTCTACCTGCACGCCAGATCCGTCTGCTGTACCTAGATCACCGCTTTGGTAGTAGTAACCAATTGAGGCATCCCACTCTGGAGTGATTGCATAACCAACATCAAGCCCATAGGTATCAAGCGCGCCGCCTTGAAAGGCTCTATTTAGCTGCTGCTCTGTATCACCAACAGGGATTAAGGCATAGGCATTGAAGTTCCAGGAATCTGATACTGCTTCTAAACCTGCTGCGATCTGCTGGAAGAACGCACTTTCCTTGTCGTAGAGCGTGACACCTGTTTCAGCATTGCCTGTATTCATCGGCCTGCTGTCATAGCCGCCGTTCACGCCATACATCCAGCTGCGGTCGCTATTCAGCCAGCGGTAGCCAAGCCTTGATGAGGTACTGATCGTTGTGCCAGCAACCTCTGTATTGACGATGCTGCTGTTGCCGCCGTAATCAGCAAAGTTGGCATTGAGCAGTACATCAGCAAAGAACACACTGTTCTCGCCAACAGACAGGGGCAAGAACCCGCCTATACCTGCTTGATTCGGTGTGCCTGCTCCTTGCAGTGCTCCTTGAAAACCCCAGTTGAACTTGACTGCATCCTTGAGGTTGATCTCCATCACCCCGAGATCTTCTGCGCTGCCAACGTCTTGTGCAGCAGCAGACAGCAGAGCGCCATTGGAGAGTGCGAGTGCTGCAACACCGCTCAGCGATAAAGAAAGGCTCAGGGACCGATGCATGGATCAGGCGTTGCTCCGCGCATGATGCCTACTTCACGGCCAAGGACAAGACCGCGCAGATAGTCGCCTGCGGCTTTTGCCGGAACAGGGTTGGCACGTTTGCCACTCAGACACAATGAACACGCTCAGGCATTGGTTGTATCTGCCCGCATCCACTGCAGTGCAATAGATCTGAACCAGTTCGGACAGACAGACACGACTCATAGTTAATTAGCCGGGACCCGGCCATTGCTCTGGAAAGCGTGTCCATCTGCCTGAATCGACCCAAAGCCCAGACCATTACAGCGATGGCGGCAGAAACCCTTCATGACCACCACTGTCCGCTGTGTCTAAGGCCAGGGTTTTCGGGCCCTGAAGGCCGGGACCGAACCGGCCTTGAGACACTCACCCAGCCCCCTCTCCTCCAGCGTGTCGATGGCCTTCTTAAAACCGTTCGCACCACAATCACGGATGCGCTTGGAGCCCTTGTTCTTGGCGTCCTGCCAGGTGATCAGGTCCTGCTTCAGAACATCGTTTTCCCAGCTGAGGGAATGGATGTGACGCATCAGTTCGGTGCCGATGCTCTCCGGGGGCTGGTGGAACTCCCGCGTCTCCGAGACGACCTGATCCACCATTGCGGTGGCCGCCTGCATCAAATCCAGACTGATCTCGGTGGCTGAATCCCCCTTGGTCCAAACGAGGTGGAGGAGCCCTGCCAACCGAAGTGCATTTGCGCTGGTCTTACCCAGCATTGCTGAGATGACCGACGGCGTTGAAGGCTTGAGCGCCTCCAGCTGGTGGGCGCGAAACCAGCCGTTCAGATGGCGGCGAGCCTCTGCTCTGAGTCGATACCGACGGGGCGGCAGCTCGTACAGCTGACGGGCGTAGAAGGCCAAGACCCGTTCCGCTCGAAGAAACGCCTCGTCCTCCTCTGGAGTAATCGGATCGTCCTTCAACTCCAGCGGTCGGCGGGGGCACTTCACCATCAGGATCCGGGCGAATTTACCGCTGGCGTCCGACCCATTGACCAACTCGCGGAGTACCTCGTCCTGGACGCCGCCAAATAGGGAGACGTGGCAACTGGAATAGCTCCGCACCTCCCCCGTACCGGCTTTACCGACACGGTGCGAGCAGCAGCCATCACCGTCATAGGACTCTAAAAATTGAGCTTCAGCGGTACCCCTGCCACGCCGAGTGTCTGCCTCAAGCGCCCGCAACATCCCGCTCAATTCAGCGCGGGTCAGCAGAACACCAAGGCCAGCCTGCTCGTAGAACTGCAGCCACATCCCGAGCGCCTCCGGGGAGAACTCGTTCTGATGCAGCGGGCACCGGCGGGGAGGATGTTTCTCCCTGTCTTGTGGTTCGGAGTCCTCCCATACCTTCAGCAGCAGGTCATACCGAACCTTCTCTTCCTGCTGAAGCTGCCGGGATGGATCGGAAATGAGGGCCTTCTGGATTGGACTCTTGCTCAAACCGCTCGGCCCCACCAACCCCACGTAAAGGTTGCAGGGGACCCAGTAGCGACCATCCGGCGTCACCTGGGTGCCGAGCTTGAGCAGGCCGCTGTAACCGCAGAGCAGCGTCAGAACACTGGTCAATGCATCAGCAGGCAGCACCTCCGTCACTAGCTCCACCGCCCTCGCCAAATCGGTAGGCAAGAGGTTCTCAAAACCGAATCGCTCGCGGCCCTGAGCGACCCGAATGCTCTTGGCAGCATCCATGATCGCTTCGTCCGGGATGGTGGAGCAGTGGTCCACTACAGCCTGCAGGTCATCCATCAGCGTGCCTCACATAGCCGTGCTGTTGGGCTCGCAACCAGAACGTCCCAGCACTGATCTGATCACCTCCAGAGCGGAGGATCTGGTCGGGGTCCCAACCGTTAGGGCTGTGGGCTTCGAGTAGTTTCCGAGCCACATCCGTACCGTACCCAGCGTCGCGGCAGGCAGCCTTCAGGCCCCAGGCCATGTTCCGATCCACCGGGTAATTGCCGTGTCCCGGTACCCGTGGCGGGATGAGCTTCAACGCATCGGCGATGTCCTGCAGCGACCGCGTCGGCTGCTTGCGATAAAGCGACTTCGGGATGTGACGCGGGCGTTCCGGCAACGGGGGCAGCAGCTCCTCGAACAGCTCTGGAGTGAACCGGTCGCCGGTGATGTTCAGGAGTGTGCTCTTATCCCCAACCCTGCTGTCCATGCGGATGTACCAGGCACCGGGCAATCGCATGCACCGGCTGGGGTCCTTCACCGCAGGATCGCTGCCGCAGTGATTGATCAGTCGCTGCATCAACGGCCGCCACCGAGCCACCTCGATCGGCTGCTCGAACACCCAGTAGACGTGAAGGCTCTTGCCTCCGGTGAACAGGCCGAAGGTGGGTGAGGGCAGACCCAGCTGAGCAGGCAGTTCGAGCTGCTCCGCCAGGCTCAGGTGATCCCACTCAGCGAACAGACCAACACAGGCATCGATGCTGTCAGCGGTGTCGCCACCACCATTCGGTACGGCGTAGATGTTGCGGCCTTCGACTTGCCAGCCGGGGATCTGCTCGCAGTCTTCGGCGAGGTTGCCCTTCTTGGCTCCCTCGCCACGGCGGATGGCTCTGATGCGGGTGTCAGCTCCCGTGGGATCCTTCCCCAGGAGTTCGGCCCAGGTCAGCGCCTGGCCGATGTCGAAGATGAAATTCTGCGCACTGTTCTGCGCATAGTGACGGCCCGTCGGCCACCAAATCGCAGGCGTAGGAACGTCTCCTGGGCGTGTGACCCCCTGCCCAAACAGCAGGGGCTCGCTTAGCCTGCGGTCACTCCTTGGCAGGGCGTGACCTTGGGCCGTTATTCGGTTCGAGGTCATTTTTATTGTTGCTCCGTTGAGATTGAATTGATTTCCAGTGCGACGCGGCACCCATTAGCCGCTTTGAAGTTCTCGGGCAGCTTGATCATTTCGTTGATGGCCTGAGCTACTTCATCCAAATAATCAGAGGCGAAACACTCATCGATTTCCTCACCACACTCGATTTCGCAGTCGCGACGAAGTTCTCTCTCAATTTGAGTTGAAAGAGTTACCTTCGCGGAAATCATGGTTTCGTAGGTGACTTCATAGCTCTGCATCAGTCCACCTCCGCAAGCTGTTTACGCTCAGCATCGATAGCGAGCATAAGACGCCCACGCTCGTGAAATTTCTGACGGCAGGTAGTGATGTTCCAGCTGATTGAGCTGGCACCAGTTGGTCCGAAGCACCAATCCTCACCAGCAATCAGGAAGCCGCCGTTACAGTCGCGATAACGCTTCAGCGTGCGGGCGCTGTAGCCCATGGCTTTTGTTGCTGCCGGGGTTGGCAGCCATTCATGTTCAGGCACAAGAAGATCAGCGATTGTGTTCTCTGCTGATCTCTTGCAGTCGCTTAGGGCGGTTCCTGTTGCCAGGGCCTTTGTCGGATTCCTTTATTTCAAGGAACAATCACTCACTCAGCTGCAATCCGCAATCCTTACGGGAAGAGTGGCCGCATTTAACCCATTTCATGATGCACGGCAGACCGCCGAGGCTTACACATATAGGGACAAGAGATGAGACAAATTTGCCTCTTGACTAATTTCTAGTCGGTTTCTGTTAGTAGGTCAAGGGGTGACAAGGTATCCCCTCCAAAGTTGTCCTACCTGCTCCAGTAATCCGTTCGACAGCCTCAATCAAGCCAGCTTCATCAATCCACTGTCCATAACTGGCGTGGTGCTCTTGCGGGGTGTGCCCGAGCAGCGCAGCAGCATCCCTAATGGGTAACGGGCGGCCATAGGACTTGTGCATCCGATAAGCACAACCATGCCGCAGGCTGTACGGGATCAAACCGGGGTTGATGGCCGCCAACCCCTGCCAGAACTTGAAGCGTTCGAGCTGCTGCCGGATCTCATCCCCCACAGGCTTGAAGCCCTTCATTTCAACTTCGTTGATGCGGTTCAGGACGGCCTGAGGAAAGCGAATCGTGCCTGTGCGCCAGAGCATCACAAGACGCTCCCCTTCGCCTTCTCTGCCAGGAACGTCGAAGGGCAGCACCAACCTGTTCTTTTGCTTCTTGCCGCGGGTGGCTTTGTTCCGTTTGCCACCGGGTCTGACCTTCAGATGCCCGTCGTCCCAGATCAGCTGAGCGACTTCATGAGGACGCAAGCCGTAGATGCCGATGATCCCCGCCAGCAGCAGCAGGCTGGTTCTATCGGCATCCCTCAGCGCATCCAGCAGGGTGCCCAGATCGTTGGGCATCATCGGTGGCGTCAGCTTGTCCTCAGTGGGCCTGTCGTCAGTACCGATCAAGTCCCGCAGGTCATCGTTATCCAGCGGTTTCCAGCGGCTGTCGTAGCCGTATTCCTTGATCGCGTAGCGAAGCAGCGCACGGACATTATTGAGCTGCACCACCCGACCTGATCCACCGGGGCGGCAATTCTTGAAATGCTGCCGGGCATAAGCCTTCATCAAGTCCGCTCCGCTCTGGGGGCGTGGCTTCTTCTCCAGGGTCTTCCGCACCCGCTTCATGTGGCCGTTCAGGTCGCGCATAGTTGTGGCGCGGTTCATCTGCCGTCGCTTGTCGATGAAGCCACCGATGACGGCGTCCCAGCCGCTGTCCTCGTCATCCACCGACCGGGTGATGGTGGGGGTGGCGCTGTCCTTCGCATCTAGCTTTTTTTTGGCTTCGGCCAGCGAGCAGTGGCGCTCGTCCACCAGCTGCTTGAGCTGGCAGACCTTCAAAAAAATATCCCCGCTGCAGGCCGGGTTCCATGGCACCCCCAGCTGCACCGATTGCCGCGGGTTCTGGTGCTGCTTTCCATCATTGATGCGGCGGGTGAGCTGGGTATCACCGTTGCGATCAGCGATGCCCCAACCCAGTCCACACCTGTCTTTTATCTGCCCACGAAGGCGGGCGAACCACTTCTGCTGAGGCATGTGCGCAGAACAATTTCTATGCGCAGAATCATGCGCAGAAATGGGCAGACATGGGACTACCCAGGTAGGACACGATGCGCAGAAGGGCACTAAAAAAGCGGCATTTCTGCCGCCCAAAACCCTGTCTAGGTCAGTGTTTTTAAGAATGGAGCCAAGGAGACTCGAACTCCTGACCCCCTGCATGCCATGCAGGTGCTCTACCAGCTGAGCTATGGCCCCATGGTCGATGGCTGGGCCCTTGAGCCAGTCAATCGACGTGAGGAAGCTTACACCGGCAGGGTGCGCACTCCGTCAGGCTTAAACCTGCCGCCACACAGCAACGAGCTTGCCCTGCACCTGCACCTGATCAGCGGGCAGCTCAATCGGCTCATAGGCAGGATTGGCGGCTTCCAGTCGCACAGTGCCCCGACTGCGATGGAAGTGTTTCAGCGTGGTGCCACTGCCTGGAACCAAAGCACTCACGATCGTGCCCTCGCGTAGCCGAGACGCCTCCACGACTGGCTCCATCAGCACCACATCACCATCGGCGATATGTGCATCCACCATCGAGTCACCATTCACCGTGAGGGCAAAAAGTCCCTGCGTCTCCAACACAGGAACCAAATCGAGGCGTTCCTGCACATCATCAAAGGCTTCCACCACCCCACCCGCGGCAACAGCACCGAGCACGGGGATACCAGACGCCAGTCCCCCCAGCAACTGCAGGGTGCGGGCCTGGCCCTCCTGCCAAGTGATCCAACCCTTCTGCTGCAGATGACGCAAGCGACTCTGCACCGGAGCAGGCGAACGCAACCCCATCGCCTGCATCATCTGGCGAATCGAGGGGCTGTGGTGATTGACACCGATGTAGTCAGACAGCCAGTCGTACAGCTCTTGCTGCGCGGGGGTGAGGGGCTCGGGGGTTCCAGCAGGCACCTAAAGAAGGTCCGATCGGTCAATACATTTGTACCGGTGGGCCGGCAGGATTGCAAGGCCGACCAGGCAATCCTGCCGACGCCAACGACGACAAAAAACGGAGGCTGCTCTCACAAACAAGGGGCCACTCGGCATCGGCGGTGATTGCGTGACTACTGCGCTCCAGCCAAACCAGCTGTTTGGCTGAGGCCCCGGCTTGGTCCATCAGCCGCCGCACGCCACGCTCGGTCACCACGTTGTCGCGCCGACTAGCGACCACGAGCATCGGCTGATGGACCGCAGCCAAGTGTTGACGCACCTGAGCGATCAAACGCAGCACCAAACTGCTACAGATCACGGGATAGCGGTCATACGACCAAAGCCGATCCGCCGTTCTGGGGTCTGCGTAGTCGCAGGGGGGCTTGGCCACTGTCTTCACCAGTCGGGTCAGCAGTGGAGCGAAAAAGCGCCGCACGTCTCGACTGCCGATCGGCGGTGAATACAGCATCAGTCCGCGAATTTCAGGGAAGCGCAATGCAGCTTGCAGCGCCAGAATCGATCCCATCGACAGCCCTCCCAGCACCACCTGCTGCCCACGCTCGAGCTGGGTGCGCAGCAATCCATCCACCTGATCAATCCACTGCTGCGGACGGATCGGCAACAGGTCATTCAACTGTGTGCCATGGCCAAGAAGCAGGGGCACCTCAACTGAGTAGCCCTTGGCATGCAGCGCATCAGCGAGCAATGCCATCTCCGCCGGGGACCCGGTGAAGCCATGCAGAAGGATCACCGTGACCGATCCACCTGCCAATGAGATTGGAGCCGGGCTGGCCTCAGAAACGATTGCCATCTCCGCGTCTCCAGGGCAAACCGATCAGATCCATCAGTGCAGCGTGGCAACAAGCTGAACGAATCAACACCAAAGCCATCAACAGCCCATCTCCAGAAAGTTCACCAGAGCCTGATCAGAATCCTTTGGCGGAAGGTCGATAACTGGAAAGAGAGACATTGTCGACAGCTTGCGTCGACTGGCGGGGCTGTTGAATCTGACTGGACGATGGCGCTGCATGCGCTTGGGACTTGGGCACAGCAACAGCATTGAAGGCCAAAGACCAACGTTCCCCATCACCACGGAAAGGCATCACAGAATGGGGTTGCCAGGCTGGAAAAACGTAGAAGTCGCCTGGAACGGGCAGTACGTAATGCGACATGCCAGTGCGGAACGACTGCACATGCCACTCTTCAGGTCCATGAAAACAAAGCTGGCCGTCAAAGCTGTTGGCGGTGATCTGTGGGGGCACAGCCAGAAAAATCACACCTGAAAAGCTGCCCCCATGGGTGTGGGTGGGGTTGTAATCGCCAGCCTTTTGACAGTTGAGCCACAGATCAATTGGCTTGAGCTCGTAACGACCAGGAACCCAGGGGCCCCTCCCCTGGGGAGGCTGCCGGTCCATGACATGGCGAATCCAACGGTCACAAGAAGGGAGCAGATGCTCAAGCATCAACTCCTGCACACCAGGCTGATCCGGTCTTAATTCGCGTTGTTGACTGAGCTGACCAGCCAACTTGACTGAAGCATCGGCACTCGCTTCTGGATTGTCGAGAACGGACTGACTGAGACTAAGAAGGGTCTTCAGAAGAGAATCCGGTAACTGGCCCTTAAGGATCGAACGCGGGAAAAGATCCAGAACCTCCACGGGCAGCGAGTCAATAAACAATCATCGTGACATTGATCGAGCCAATCGCTTGGTTCATCAGGAGCGAAAACTCTCACCGCAGCGAGCGAGCCAGTGAAGGCTTACAACCCCCCCATCAACGCTGCCAAGAGAGCTTGCTGGGCATGCAAACGATTCTCAGCCTGATCAAAGATTCGGCTGGCACTCCCCTCCATCACCCCTGCACTGATCTCCTCGCCACGATGGGCAGGCAGGCAGTGCAAAACAATGGCGTCTGGCTCAGCTTCTGCCACCAAGGCTTCATCGAGGCAAAAGCCCTTAAAGGCCTGTTCACGCTCCGCCTGTTCCTGCTCCTGGCCCATGGACGCCCAGACATCGGTGTACAGCGCCTGGGCACCCTTCACTGCAGCTACTGGGTCACTCGTCACCGTGATCTGAGCACCAGCGACGGCAAGAGCCCGTGCTTGATCAACGACTCCTGGCAGTGGCTCGAAGCCTTCAGGGCAGCCAATCCGCACATTCACACCCAGCAGAGCGCCGCAGATCATCAACGAGTGGGCCACATTGTTGCCGTCACCGACGTAGGCCAAGGTCTGCCCCTGCAGCTCTCCGAAGGCCTCCTGCATCGTCAAATAATCAGCCAGGGCCTGGCAAGGATGCTCCAAATCGGTGAGGGCATTGATCACCGGGATCGACGCCCAGTGGGCGTAATCCACCAACTCTTGCTGGGCGAAGGTGCGGATCGCCAGGGCATCACAAAAACGACTTAACACCCTTGCGGTGTCTTCCAAAGGCTCGCCGCGACCGAGCTGGGTCACCTGAGGATTGAGGTCAACGGTCTGGCCGCCAAGCCGGGCCATTGCCACCTGAAAACTGACACGGGTACGGGTGGAAGCCTTGGTGAAGATCAGGCCCAGAACCCTGTTACCCAAGTCGATCCGACGGTCGCCCGACTTCAACTGCTGAGCCAACTGCAGCAAAGCGGCGGCCTGTTCGGCACTGACATCCTCTGACGACAGGAAATCTCGGCCGCTCAGAGGCGAGAGAACGGAAGCGACCCCCTGAGTGGCGGTAACCATGGATGTCTTCTAAAGGAACTTTATCGGGGATCAGCCCCCCTCTCGTCAAGGGGATTCGGATAACCAGAGATGAATCAGTCGGCACGGACGCATCGGCAGACAGGGTCTGCGCCACCGAAATCACCTTGGTGAGCTGACAAGCGCAAGCCGTGTTGCCGTCCTTCAGAGCGCCATCCACGCCATCGCCAAGCTCGGATCAGCGGGTCTTCTCAGTGGTGACTGGCACAGAGTGCTGCGCCTGGAGAGTTGATGGTGGCCGCGCCAAAACGGCCTCGACAGACCGACACGCTGCCAACAAAAAAGCGGACCCGAAGGATCCGCCTGAATGGGTTGTCGAAATGGTTTGTGTCCGCTCAAGCTGTGACTGCTTGATGCCGCATCAACTCGGCATCACACTTGCGGCGAGCATCTCCTTGAGCTCATCGCCTTCGATCACCTCTTTCTCAAGGATCTTCTGCGAGATGGTCTCCAGTAGAGCCATGTTGTGGCGCAAGATGCCGAGGGCCTGTTCATGGGCTCGATCAACCAGACCACGCACTTCCCGATCAATGGCCTGAGCGGTGGCGTCACTGACGGTGCGGCGGGGATTGTTGCCACCGCCAAGGAAGCGCCCACCACCCTGTTTGTCATAGGCCAAGGGACCAAGGGTGTCGCTCATGCCGTAGGTCCCCACCATCTGCTCTGCGATGTCGGTGGCGCGCTGCAGATCGTTGGCAGCACCAGTGGTGATTTTGTCGAAGACGATCTCTTCTGCAGAACGACCGCCGAGCAGGGTGGCAATCTGACCTTCAAGGTCTTCGCGTGAATTGAGGAAGCGTTCCTCTGTGGGCAGCTGCAGCGTGTAGCCCAGAGCACTCATGCCTCGCGGGACGATCGAGATCTTGGCCACCTTGCTGCCACCGGGCATCAGGTGGCCCACGATGGCGTGACCGACTTCGTGATAGGCCACAACCTTCTTCTCATCGTCCTGGAGGACGCGACTCTTTTTCTCCAAGCCAGCCACGACCCGCTCGATTGCCTCACCCAGATCCTGCTGCTCGACCTTGGTGCGCTTGGCACGGGCAGCAAGCAGAGCTGCTTCGTTGACCAAATTGGCAAGGTCGGCGCCGGCGAAACCACTCGTGGCTTGCGCGATGAGGTCGAGGTCGACACCATCCGCCAGCTTCACCTTGTTGGCATAGATCTCGAGGATGGTCTTACGACCAGAGAGATCAGGACGATCCACCGGCACCTGACGATCGAAGCGACCAGGCCGCAGCAATGCGGCATCGAGAACCTCGGGCTGGTTCGTGGCTGCTAGCACAATCACCGGCTTGTCTTTGGACGCGAAACCGTCCATCTCAGTCAGAAGCTGGTTGAGGGTTTGCTCCCGTTCATCATTCCCCCCAACCACACCCATCGAACCCGAACGGCTCTTGCCGATGGCATCGAGTTCGTCGATAAAGATGATGCAGGGGGCATTCTTTTTGGCTTGTTCGAACAAGTCCCGCACCCTGGCGGCACCTGCACCAACGAACAGTTCAACGAACTCCGAGCCGCTGATGATGAAGAAGGGAACACCCGCCTCTCCAGCGACGGCCTTGGAGAGCAACGTCTTACCGGTGCCGGGAGGCCCGACCAACAGCACACCCTTCGGAATGCGCGCACCGATTTCGGCATAGCGCTCGGGGGTCTTAAGGAAGTCAACGATCTCCGTGAGTTCGTCTTTCGCTTCATCCACACCGGCGACGTCGTCGAAGGTGATGCGCGACTGCTCATCAGGGACGTAAACCTTGGCCTTGCTCTTGGTGAAGTTGAGGGCGCCCTGGGCACCACCGGCACCCATCGAGCGACGCGCGAAAAACTGCAACACCAGGATGAAGATCAGGGGGGGGACCACCCAGCTGAGGATCGTGGTGAAAATATTGGGCTTCTTGGGAGGAGCAGCGGCAAACTCAACGCCCTTGTCTTCCAGGCGCTGAGGCAGATCCATATCGAAGATGGGAGTTGTCGCCAGCACAGCGGGTGCACCGTCTTCCGGAGCACTGAGCTCATAGCGGATCTGATCCTGGGTAATGAAGGCCCGTTTCACGGCCCCGTCATTCACTTGATCAATGAAGAGTGAATAGGGCACCCGCGGCACCTGCTGCATCCCCTGATTGGGAACGAAGCTGCTGATCAACAGCAAGACACCAAACCCGATCAATACCAGGTTGATGATCCCGAATCGCCTATTCGGCTGATTGTCGTCCTCGCGAATCGGCATGGCGTCAGATCCGAGTTGAGCGTCCAAACTAAAGCGAGCTTTTGGCTGCTGGTTGGCTGCACAGGGTGGAGAACCGAACGTTCGGGCTGAGTCGCTTCAGCTGACCACGCACTGGCACAGCCGCTGGGGCATCACCGCCTGGCGCAACCGAAAGGGCATCTGGAGCAGCCGGCGCCTACGCAAGGGGCATGGCCCCCTAGCCCGTAGCCACTTCCAGCAGCTCACAGCTGCAGGGATGGTGCAGGCGCTCGTGCATGGCAAACAGCTCAATCGCCTAGAGGTGCGCACCGCCTTGGCCTTCATTGCCGGCCCACTCCTCTTCGCCTTGGGGGCCGGATTGCCGTTAGCGCATCAAGGCAATGCTTCACTCGCAGCAGGCTTGCTAGCGATCGGTTCGGTGCTGTTCACTGCCGGCGGCTGGTGGCAGGTTGAACAGGCGCTTTTGGCCGTGCCGTCTCTACCGGACGACACCAAGGCCTGGCAATGGTGTGGCTTGCGTTGCAGCCTCAGCCAGAGCCTGGGAACGGTGCTGTTCAACATCAACACGTTTTTCTTGTGGGGATGGCCTCAGCCACAGGAGCAAAGCTGGCTGCTGTTGGCCGTGCTGCCAAATCTGCTGGGATCCATCCTTTTCCTGGTTTCCGCCGCAGACGGATTACTGGAAGTGGGGCATGGCCGATTGCTCGTCTTCGAACCCAAGCATCTGGGCTGGTGGATCGCAATGGTGAATACGCTCGGCTGCCTGTGGTTCATGCAGTCAGCATTGGCGTCATTGCCAAATGCCCTGCCCAAACTCACCAGCTTCAACAACCAAATGGCCCTTCAAACCACTGTGCTGGGGTCGCTTGCCTTTGCAATCGTTGGCATCCTCAGTTTGGCGGAATGCTCAGAAGATGAGGTTGCTGAACCAAGGCCCAACCCCCCACAAGCGTGAGGGCGTTTATGAGCTCCTCTTGGCACTGTGCCTACTGGTGCTTGTGAGTTTCGCCTTCCCGTCCATCTCCTGGATGGGATCGGTTGGTTATTCGTTGATCGCACTCTTGCTCACCCAGCTTGTGGTGTTGAAGATGAGCAAGCGCACTTGGAAAGACAAGCTCTACCAACTCCTCGGGGTGGTTGCTCTGGTGAGCCAACTGGTGTGGGTGATCACCCCTGTGAAATGGACCATGACCGGCGTCCCGCTGGTGCTGAGCTGGAGTGTGCTTGTGGGCTGGAGCGTGGTTCGGCTCGTGGAGAAACTGGCCAAAGAACGGCACGTCACCCATTCGATGCTGATGGGCGCAGCAGCCGGTTATCTCCTGCTAGGACTCACAGCAGGGTTGGTGATGAGTGCTGTTGAGACGATCCAACCCCACAGTTTCACGCCACTCGACGTGCCCGCGCGTGGGCTCAGCGGCGGGGACGCCAGCGTGCTGGATGCGGCCCACGTGTTCGCCCGCATCAATTATTTCGCCTTTATCTGCCTCACCACTGTTGGTTTTGGTGACATCAAGCCGGTCCTGCCTCTATCACGCATGCTTTCAGTCGCCACTGGCATCGCAGGGCCGCTGTATCTGGCGGTGGTGATGGGGGTGCTGATCAGCCGCTACAGCCGTGAACTGGGCGGAAACAAGGCTGATCAGCACAGCAAGGAGTGATGCGCCGTTGCGCATGGATCAGTCCTACTCGTCACTCGTCGTAGGCATGGAGATGGAATCAGTCCCAGACTGGCCGTTGCCCTCAGAGCGGTTTGGCGTCAAGCGCAGGCCGGTGCTGTCCTGAAGCTGGCGCAGCAAGGTGGCGAGCGACAGATTCATCTGTCCTTCCCGTTCACCAATCAGGGCGACCTCTTCCACCTCAATCGGCTTCACGGTGTCGCTCAGCATCGTGAGCAGCGGCTCCAGTTTCTGGAGAAGGAACAGGCGCTTGGCATCCGAACCACTGCGCTTCAGAGAGGTGACCAAATCTTGAAGGCCCTCGGCCTGGGAACGCCCCTGCTCCACGATCGTGGCAGCAGCGCCTTTGGCCTCCGCCATCATCGTTTGACATTCGGATTCAGCCGGCGCAATCACATCCGCTTCAAGCTGCTGCGTTACCTGTTTGATGCGCGCCTCCTGCACCGGCAGCTCCGCCTCAGCCCTTGCCAACTCGGCCCCCACTTCTGCTTCCACCTCCGCCACCAAGGCATCCCGACGGGTGAGCGCATCCTTGATCCGTTTCTGGGCATTGGCGGTGGCCACTGCCAATTCCTTATCGAGCCGGCGCAGGGAGGTGATGCGCGCGTTCTCCGCTTGCTTCACCGCCGACTGCGAGGTCGCCTCAGCCTCAGCGATGCGCGAATCCCTCTTCAGTTCCACCAACTGCTTGCGACCGATCGAATCGAGGTAGCGCACGTCATCAGAGATGTTCTGAATCTGCAGTGTGTCGAGCACCAGCCCAAGCTTTTGCAGATCATCCTCCGCCTCCTCCAGCAGGGTGCGCGCAAAGGTGATCTTGTCTTCATTCAGCTGTTCGGGAGTGAGGCTGGCCATCACACCGCGCAGGTTCCCTTCCAACGTCTCCTTGGCGATATGACGAATGTCGTCCTGGCTTTTGCCAATCAAGCGTTCGATCGCGTTGTGGATCCCGGGCTCATCGCCGGAGATCTTGATATTGGCCACACCCGCCACATTGAGCGGGATACCACCTTTGGAGTAGGCGTTCTCCACCCGCAACTCAATGATCATGTTGCTGAGGTCGAGGCGCATCACCTCTTCAAGAACGGGGATGCGCAAAGCACTCCCTCCCCGTACCGTGCGATACCCCACCTTGCGCCCATCACCAGTGGTGCGGCCAAGGCCGGCAAAGATCAGCACTTCACTGGGCTGACAGATGAAATAGAGCTGACGCAGCAACACCACGAAAGCCCAAAGCCCCGCAGCGCCGGTCAATCCAAAGGCGACAAACATCAGTTAACTCCGGTGGAAGACAGGGTGCCGAGCAGATCCACGCCAAGGATGTCCTTGACCTGCTCGAAGAACTGGCGCACCACCTTGTGATTCACCGCTACAAGGCTGGCCAGGGTGGACGCGTCATCACCATCCAGGGCGGTGATGCGCTTGAGATGCAGCTGAGCGGGCAAACGCGTGGCCTGCTGCAAGACCATCTCAATCTGCTGCAGCAGGAAGACCAACTCGGCGGTACTGCCGGCGTCTTCCCACACCTGGGTGAGCAGATCGTTCACCAGGGCACTGGCCTTCACGTCTTCGGCAGTGGCGGCGGCACGGCCGCGGGCGCGCAGCTCCTGGGCCTTCTGGTGCGCCTGGGAGGGCAGAACCGCTTCGGCCTTCAAGCGCAAGCGTTCGAGTTCAGCACGCACCTTCTGCAACTGTTGCTCAGCCCGGGCTCGGGCCTCCAGCTCAGCCGCCTCGGTGCGCTCCTCCTCCGAGCGCGCGTCCTTCTCCATCTGGGCCACCTTGGTGCGCACGTCGTTGTCTTTTTCAAGCACGACTGTTTCCGCTTCAGTACGCACCACCTCTGCAACCTCCTCCATCTCGGCCTCGATCCGCTCGGCCTGACCAATCGCCTCCGCTTCGGCGATCTCGGCATCACGCACAATTTGGGCCACACGGCGGCGGCTGATCGAATTGAGGTAGTCGACGTCGTCAAAAACACTCTGAATCTTGAGCGTGTCGAGCTGCAGACCGAGACGTCGCAGATCCTCCCCGACATCATCAGCAACCTGCTCCGCAAAGCGCAGGCGGTCTTCATTCACCTGCTCGGGCGTGAGCTGGGCCAGAACGCTGCGCAGGTTGCCTTCAAGGTTCTCCTTGGCCACCTGCACAATTTCCTTGTTATCCCGGCCAAGGAAGCGTTCGATCGCGTTGTTGCGAACCGCTGGATCAGTGCTCACCTTGACGTTGGCAATCGCCTGAATGTTGAGAGGGGTACCGCCCTTGGAATAGGCGTTGCTCACCTCCACCAGCACCGGCAGGAGCGTCACATCCATGCGCCGAGCCGTCTCCAGGATCGGCTTCACGAAGGTGCAGCCACCATTGGCAACCACTCTGTAGCCCTTCATCCCCTGGGCACCCTGGTTGGATTTTGAGCCCGTCACCACGAGCATTTCATGGGGGCGACAGATGCGGATCATCCAGCGGCTGATCAGGGTCAGCGCCACCACCACTACAAAAACAGTCGAAGCGACTGAAACCACTGCACCGGCGGGGTTGTTGCTGGGCTGGCGCTGGGCCAGAAGTGGCAACGGCTGCGTTGCCAAGCTGGGCTGCATAAGTGCGGCTGAAACTTCTTCTGCCTTAGCCAGGGTGGAATCAGTCGGCCATTTCAAAAGGCTCAACGATCAGGGTGTTGGCTTCAACCCTCAAGATCACCGCCCGATCGCCACGCTCCAAGGGGCTGGAGGCGCTGCGCGCTGCACGCCGCAACAAGCTTCCACGCACGGAGACTTCAACGAAACCGCGCTGCTGGTCACTGAGTGGAAGCGTCACCGTCGCCTCCAGTCCGATCAGGTCATCCACCCGCACCACGGTGTTGGCTTCACGACGTGCCATCAACCGCAAGGCCAGCGCAGCGGCCCAGCCAAGCCCAACCCCGAGCACCAAAGCGAGCGGCAAGGTGAACGGTGAGGCACCTGCACCCTGAAACAACTGCAACAACAAACCGCAGAGCCCAAAGCCAGCCAAGCCAAAGGACCAGAACGATGTGCTGAACAAGACCGTCGGCTGTCCGCCTTCGGCGATGCCGGAGGCACCATCAACGCCGAAATCCACATCTGCCTCGCCGGCAATCGACAAGCTGATCAACAGCCCACCGGCGATCAAGCAGAACAGATAGGTCCAAGTCATCGCCGCAAGCCGGCAGAAGTTCCATCATCGGGGCGACGGTGCATCCAGGTCAGCCAAAACGCCATCAATCGATGGAATCGCCGCGGAGTCTGGCCTGCAGCAACAGATCGTTTCCAAGGGATTGGGCGGAGTCAAGCGCGAGGGGAACAACCTGATCCATCGCCGTCAAGCCAAGGTCGCCTAGAGGCGTGCGGGCCAGGTCACCACCCATCAGCTTGGGGGCGATCACCACGGCAAGCTCCTGCACGCAGCCCTGCTGCAAAGCGGCAGCGGCCAGCGAGGGGCCGCATTCCCAGAGCACGCGATTGCAACCCCGGGCAGCCAACAGCGGCAACAACGCTGACGGGTCACACTGCTCGAAGGACTGCATGGCCACACCGGCTTGTTCCCAAGCCGCCCGAAGCCGTTCGCGGCCAGCCCAATCAGTCAAGGCTGGATGGGCCACCAGGGTGGAGGCCACCGACTGGTCCCAGAGTTGGGCCTGTTCAGGCAAATCCAGGCTGCGGCTCAGCACCACGCGTAAGGGCTCGGGCTGGCGCTGGCCACGACTGGTAAGCAGAGGGTCATCAGCACGCAGGGTGCCACCGCCAACAATCACCGCATCACAGCCGGCCCGTAGACGATGCACCCACGACCGTGACGCTGGACCGCTGATCCACTGACTCGCTCCATTGGGAAGGGCCGTCCGTCCGTCGAGGCTCATGGCCCACTTGAGAACCCCCCAGGGCCGACCGGTTTGTACCCGGTGCACAAAGGCGCGGTTCTGGTGCGCTGCTTCTGCCTCCAGCACTCCGGTGATCACCTCCAAGCCGGCGTCCCTAAGCCGTTGGATGCCGCCTCCAGCCACGCGGGGGTCTGGATCGGTCAAGGCCACCACCACCCGCTGAAGACCGGCCTTGATCACCGCTTCCGAGCATGGCGGCGTGCGGCCGTGATGGCAGCAGGGCTCAAGGGTCACCACGATCGTGCCGCCGCGGGCGGCGGCACCGGCTTGGGCGAGAGCACCCACTTCGGCATGGGGCTCACCGGCACGCGCATGGAAGCCTTCCCCGACCAACTGGCCATCGGAGGCAAGCACCACAGCACCGACCAGTGGGTTCGGGCTGGTGTGGCCTGCCGCGAGGCCCGCCAACTGCAGCGCCCGGTGCATCCAGGGGATCCAGCGCTGTTTGGATGGATCGATGGCAGCCATCACGTCAAGGGATCGGTCTGCACCTGACGCCATTCAGCCACGACGAAAGGCGGCACGGGAAGATCGTTCAGCACGCCCGGAAGAAACAAGCGCAACGGTCGGTTGTTGCGCAGGTCGCGGAGCAGAGGATCCAGGTCGAATTCGGCAGCGGCATCACGGCCATCAGCAGCGAGGGCGGGGTTATCGAGCGTGATGTCCGGCAGCTGCCATTCCTTCATACCGGCCTTCACAAGAAGCGGTGTGGGGTGATCAAGACGCACTCTGCCGGGGTATCCGACGATGCGAAGCACCACTGACTGGCCTGGCTCGCCGGTGCGATAGGCCACCGCCTGCCAACTTTGATAGTCAAGATCGCGCAGACTCTCAAGGCTGCGCAGCATTGGAGCACCGGCTTCATCACTGTGTTGATGCACCTGAGCGATCGCCACAGCGGGGGTGATCAGCAACAGGAGCAGGGCGACCAGTACCGACAAAACCAGACGACGCAACAGACGCATCAAGTAAGACAACACGGCCCCCATCATCGGTGCTGAAGCTGTCTGCTGGAGGGAAAGCAGGCAGTGGGGTCGATCAGAGCCTGTCTGGACGCTGTGACCTGAGTCAAAGGCCTCAGGTCACAGCGCCATCAACGCCAACAGCACTGGCTCAGAACTGCCACTCAAAACCGCCGGAGGTGCGGTAGTCAGTGCCCCTTTCTCCGCCCCAGGCCTCGATGCCGCCGCGCAGATACACCTTGTAGGAGCTGCTGTTGATCTTGGCGATGGTGTAGTCCAAACCTCCCTCCACCAGAAGGCCGTTGGTGTCCTCATTCTTGGATTGAATATCCACCTCTTGATTGGTGAACTGATAGCCAATCGTCTGCTTGCTCAGATTGCCGCTCCAGTCGCCCAACCAACCCACACGCAGGGAAGGAACCAGCTGTGAGGTGTCGCCCGTTTTGA
>Ga0189288_10140_pt1 | contig 63648 bp, 66 predicted proteins | sample UW105minimetaG_FD_130316 | JGI IMG/M metagenome (GOLD analysis project Ga0189288, IMG submission 130316) | Marine microbial communities from the Costa Rica Dome - UW105 mini metaG | ecosystem: Environmental > Aquatic > Marine > Oceanic > Photic zone | place: Costa Rica: the Eastern Pacific...
AAATAAGAACAATACAACTCATTTAATTACCCGTTTAAACCTTGCTTCAAAAAACAAAAGTCACTTAGAAAGGAACTTTTGAGTCATTATTTGATGTTTTTTAATGGCTTGTGCAACGGTTACTGGTGTTAGCGGCAGTATTTTATCTCCGCTTGACTGGATTAAGAAAGTACAAGGTAAAAGCCACTTAGAATATTTAGACGAAATACCGCCCGAACCAAGCCAAGTAATACAATTGATGGAATGGTATGGCGATTATGTTGGTAGAAAGGTAAAGGAATATTGCCGCTAACATCCGTATAACAACATTAGAGTTACTGTTATACGTCCAAAAAACGTGTATCCGTTAATAAAAAAAATGAAAATAATAGAATAACCCATGCCATACATACTCAAAAATTTTGCAGAAGAACTCTTAGAAAAAGCAGACATCGTAGACATCATTTCAGACTACACAGTATTAACCCAAAAAGGCGCATCGCTTTTTGGCTTGTCTCCATTCCAAAAAGAAAAAACACCCTCCTTTAACGTAAATAAAATCAAGCAGCGTTTTACCTGTTATTCAACAGGCAAATCTGGCAATGTTATTACGTTTTTAATGGAGCAAAATAAAATGAGTTACCCAGAAGCCTTAGAAGAAATTGCAAAAAAATATGGAATTCCAGTAAAATATGCAGACGAAAAACAAGCGGTAGAATTAGCTAAGATTGCAGAAAAGAAAACAAAGATTCGTCCAGTTTTAGAAGTATCTTTAAAGCATTATCAGCGTGCTTTTTTAGACTTAAAAGAGGATCATATTGCAAAAAAAGAAGTATTTGGAAAAAGACAATATACCAATGAAATTATTTTAGATTGGCAAATTGGTTATGCACCAGGGCAGCGTTTTCTTTCTGATAAATTAGCCGTGGAAAATCTTTCTAAAGCAGGGCAAGAAATATCTTTAATAGGAGAAAAAGCGGACAAGTATTGGGAGCGAGTTGTTTATCCTATTCATGATTTAAAGGGGTTCTTAATTGGTTTTGCCGGAAGAGATGTTTCTGGTAAGAAATCTTCCGCAAAATGGATTAACCCGAGCGAAAGTCTAATTTATCAGAAAAATAAAACGTGGTTTGGATTAAACCGAGCTTTACGCACTATCATTGACACGCAAGAAGTAAATATTGTGGAAGGTTATAATGATGTTATTGCCTGGCATGAAAACGGGTTGCATAATACGATTGCACCCTGTGGAACTGCAATTACAGAAACACAAATACAAATAGTAAGTAAATATTGCAAACGGATCAATCTTATTTTTGATGATGATGGTCCAGGGAAAAAAGCAATGTTGCGCTATATTCCTATTTTTTTATCTGCTGGCTTTACGGTAAACGTTCAAAAAACAGATGGACTAGATCCAGACGAGTTTGTAAGAGCGTATCAAGAAGAATTACAAAATCACCAATCAATATTTAATGCTTTTAAAAATATTAATATTGATACAAAATCGACACAAGAATTAGGTTTAGAATTTAATTTAAGTGAATCAGAAATTGAAACAATTTTAGATTCGAAGCTTACTCCAGAAAAATACGCACTTCAAAAAGTATTGCTGGAAGTTGGCGAAAAAGTAGATGGATTTAAAATAATTCTCCAAGAATTTTTAAAAGGAAGCGCAATAGAAAAATCTAAATCTGCCTACAAAATTTGTCAAATAATTGCGAAAGTTCCTGATGAGGCGATGCAAGTAATTTATATGCCCTGGTTAAAAGAAGAAAGTGGTATATCTCTTGCAAAAATAAAAGAGTGGGTAAAACAAGCTGCTGCAAAATTAGATGCTGAAGAAAATGCGAAAAAGAGACTAAGCAATAATCTTTCTTACAAAGGAGCTACGGCCGATGATAATTATACGCTGCCGGAAAAAATTAGTAAATCTTGGGAGGAAATAAAAAACGATGTTTACACCTACAATCTATTTATTTCAAACGACCAAGTATGGGCTAGATCGGGCAAAGAAGGAGCCTATACATTTAAATCGATCACGAATTGCTCTGTTGAAATAATACAACACATGTCTGACGAAGAGTATCCGATGAAGCTCTTAAAAATTAAAAATGTTTTTGGTTTAGAAAAAATCTTCGACACACCTTCAGAGTCTGTAGATTCTCAACAACGTTTTACTACCATTTTGTCCAATAACGGAAATTTTATTTACACTGGAGATTCAAGGCAATTTGTAAATCTAAAAAGATATTTGTTCGACAAAATGGGCGTTGGTCGTAAGATAGAAGTGCTAGGGCATCAACCAGAAGGTTTTTGGGTATGGAATAATTTAGTACAATTATACGATGGTAAAGAAATCGCAATTGATGAAAACGGATTATTTACACACAACGAAGTCTCGTATTATGTTCCATCAGCAAATAAGATTTATAAGCGAAATCCTTTTAAGTATAATGCCCAAAAACGCTTTAGAGTAAACAAAGCAAAAGTAACCTTTAATACGTTTGCTTTAAAAGCTAAAGAGGTTCACCGAGAGCATGCAATATCTGGAATCTTATTTGCCATCGCCTCATTATTTCAAGATGTAGTAGTTCAAAAATTGGGAAATTTCCCCATTATTTTTTTATATGGGCCTGGAGGAAGTGGAAAGGATCAGTTGGCCGAAATGATGCAATCTTTTTTAGGCTTTCCACAAGAAGCACAAAATATTGAAGGCGGAGCTTCCACAGTAAAAGCAAAAGTAATAGAGCTCTCGCAGTTTTATAATGGAATATCTCAATATTCAGAATATAAAAGAGGAGATGATAAAGTTGATGGGATTTTTAAAGGAATTTGGGATAGAAATGGATACAAGCGTGGTAATATTACGAGCAAGATAGCCTTAGAAATAGTGCCTATATTATCTTCCGCAATATTAACGGGGAACGATTATCCCAGCCAAGAACCTTTGATTCAGCGTTTGTTTGCCAACGAAATTAACAAGAATGAATTTACCGAAGAAGAAGGCAAAAAATACGACGAGTTTAAAGACATGTGTTCTAACGGCTATTCTTCCTATTCCGTTGAAATTTTAAAGCATCGCAAAGTATTTGAAGAGCAGTTTAAAAAAAAATATAGAGGGTTTAGAAAATCTTTTACAGAACGAGTGCCAGATGCAAAAACAAGAATGATTTCTAATGCTTCTGTTTTTGGAGCAACCTACGCAATCTTTAAAGATATTCTCGATTTTCCATTTACGTTTAATGAAATGGAGGCGCATTTTATAAAGTGTATAGAGCAGCAGATGCGTAAGATTAAAACAGAAAGTTTGATTAGTAAATGGTGGATGTGTTTTCTGCACGGTATAAAATCGCCAGGAAATGTAAAATTAAAAATTGCGGAAGATTTTAAAGTAGAAGGCAGAAGCATTTCGTTTCATTTTGCACCCATTTTTATAAAGATGTCGCAATTATGGTTTGTGCTACATAATGAAGCAATTCCAAACAAGACTTTTTTAACCGATCAGTTAAAGCAATCGGATGCATTTGTTAAATACCATTCAAAAGGATTAAAAATGGTTTCAGGACGCAATGTGCTAACATCCTCAGGTTACGAGATGGATTTAGGAAAAACGGGCTTGTATGCAGAAATTATGGATGCGATACAATACGAGCTGTCTAAGCAGGATTCTTTTCATTTTCCCCCTGCAACCCCCAAAGAAGAAAAGAATTTAAAAGATGAAGAAGATGCGGATTGTGATTTGTTTTCAAATAAAATTATTTCGGAAGAAGAAAACGGAGAGCCTTTTTAATTTCCACACTTTCCATACATATTTAAAAAGCTATATATCAATAAATTAAAGTATGGAAAATGTATGGAATGTTATGGAAAGTATGGAAAGTGGTTTTGTGTTTCCATAACATTCCATACAAAAAAAGGAATAATCTTCTGATTTACAGAGGTATGGAAGTGTGGAAAATTTTTAGCCGATTCTGGTTCCAAAACTTAATAAAAAAAATAATGTATTCAAAAGGAGAAATTAAAATCATCATTAATAACTGTAAAAATTTAGAAGAATTATACACCGCGTGCAGTTGTATAAGGTTTTTGGTAAATAATGGCTATCAAAAAAGAAGTTCATTTTTACAGACTTTAGCTCTATCAAGATTTAGAGAGTTAGAAAATTAACAATTATGAAAAAAATAGTGATCAGTACTTTTTTACGAGAAGCGATTCCTTCAGATATTTTTGACAAAGAGGGAAGTGGTCTTATTTTAGAAGAAAAACAAATTTTCTATAAAGAAGCTGATGGTAATTTTTATGGTCCATATAGATTGCAATGCATACAATGCAGTCCGGCATATTCCATGGAAAGAGAAGAGTTAATTTTGTATTTAAAAAATCAAGAAATACAACATAAAAAAGCTGCAGCAGAAGTAATAGAGCTTTGGCAACTTTTAGAACAGAAAAGAATCTATATAGTAGATCCTTTTCAGTATTTAGAATCTTTCTCTATATATTTAAAAGTAAAATTAGTCGCTGAGTCTGATATTCTTCAGAATAAACATCTAATTGTAAATACCGCCTATTTTAAAAAAAAATTACATACAATAAATGGTCCTTTTTATATCAATAAAAATCATAATCTAGCAGATTTTAAAGCCTTAATTGGTACAAAAAAAATGTATGTTTTTGATCATCCGGGTCTAATTAAAACACAAATATAATACATTATGTTTTCAAATATTATGCTTTCGTGCCGACCTCTCGAATATAATACTTTCGGCATGAAGTATAGGCGATGTTAGCGACCGTCTCTTTGTCGTCTTATTTTTTCAGGGTGTTTTCTCATTTGAGCTATGCGGTTATCTAGCTTTCTATTTCTGGCACTTGATAATTGTTTAATGCCATTTACATTAAGTTTTATTTCACAATCAGTAGTACCAACGATTATTAGATTTTCTTTCTCCAATTTTGAAGAGTCTCCTTCTTTGTCTGCTATAAAACTAACTTGTGATTTGGATTGATTTGGCCTTTGGAGGCCTTTACATTTATCGTATAATCTGCGTATATAGTGTTCACTTATTTGCTCATTAAAAAATACAGTTTCAATACAATTTAGAATTTGAAGTGAATTGAACTGGTCTACATCTTTTTGAGAGGTAATTTCCAATGTGTCACTTTTTTTTGTGCCAACTTTATACGTTGCTAAGTCGTAAAGAATAATTATTAATTCGGGATTAATTGGCACGAAGATTTGCAACCCCATGAGCCCTAAACCTGTTTTGCCATGCTGCCATTTTCGTTCTTCTAAGAATTGATTGTATTTGACAATAGGAAAGTCTGAAGAAATGAATGGGATACTTGTTTTATTAATAAGTAATTTGAAAGCTAAATCAGAGGTGTTCTCAATGGCATCTTTTACACCAGAGAGCGCCATGTCAATCGCACTTTCGTGAGAAACTTCTGGTATAAACTTATTCACGTCAACAGTAGGGTGAAGTTCAAGCAATCTTTTTTTTAATTGTTCTTTCGAGGCCTTAATATTTTCAATCTGTAAAGGATTTCTGAGATAGGTTAAATTTATAAATGCTAGAAGCTCGAAATGCTTCTTGCTGTGTTTTTTTGGCGGTTTTAGGGATTCGTTTATTTCTCGTATGAATGTGGCTAGGTGTCCCTCAATTTCTGAAAGCCAATCTTCGATGACGCCATCGTAACCATAAAAAAAGTTCTTTGAACCTTGAGATTTTAGTTTGGATCGTTGATAAAAGAAAGAAGACTTTAAATTAAATATGCCAATTTCCTTCTTGTTGTTTTCGTATGAAAAGTTTTTCAAATAGAATTTAGGAATATAATGCTGATTTTTCTTATCAGTTTTCATACTGTGGTTTGATTGACGCTAACGTTCTATGTATGGTTTGTTGCGTGTTTAAATGTACAAAATTTAGAGTTAAACATTAGCTTTATAAAAAATCTCTTGTTAGGTCTATAAAAGTGTGCAATAATATGGGTTAAAGTAGCTAACGTACGTGTATAAAAAAAATAACCTATACGTAAATATATAGTTCACTTATAGGTTATTTTTTTTATATTTGATAGAATTAAATACGTTATATGTCAGCCAGTGTTGTTCCTCTTAAATTGCGACCCCATTTGATTCCTTTTTTCTATAAGGAATTTAAATCAGAAGTCTCGGCTCATTATTTAAAATCTAGAGTAAAGGCATGTAAAATAGACTCTACATCTTCTATTGGTAAATTAATTAGAATCTCTCTCGAAAAATGCGAGTATCCTATAAAGCCTCAAAAATTTTACATTTATTTATCGGTTCAAGAAAAAATTACAGACAAATCAACTGCAAAATTTTACAAAACAGTTTCTGGTACCCACTCTTTTTTAAAAGTTCCAGAAAAAGTAGCCTCCGATATTAATGATATTTTTGAAGATATCTTCAGATATTCTTTTGTAAACACTGTTACAATTGCTTTAAAGTATGCGCCTGATCTAAAGGTTAATAAAATTATTTTAGATTTTATGGAAGAATATAATTTAGATGAGTATGGTTTTCGATTGGACAGTTTGCGGTCATTATACAATAGAGAAATAAGAAAAAAGCACAAATTAAATAGAATGCAGAGCAAAAGCAGCAATCGTGTTTTAAACTTTTTCTTTTAAAATCTCATGTCTTAATTTTTAACATCTATTGCAAGATCTTTGTTTAAAAATAAAGAATGTCTTTACTGCAAAAAGTTAATGAAGCTCCGTTTATCTCTAAAATCTCACTCGATTTTACAGGAATTTTAACAGCAACCAATGAGCAAGAAACTCAGAATTTTTTTAATTCAACTGGGAATGAATTAACGTGGGAAGATGCTTATTTTGGTAAAAGAAAAGTGAAATTCCAGGAAACCGAAAAAAATGTTAAAGGAGTTAGTGTTTTTACACAAGTTTTAAAAATAAATTTTCCAAACTCAGATAAAAATAGAGCTGCTAGAATTACTTTCATAAAAAAAGCAAAGTTTGTAAAACTAGAATTATCCAATGGGTTGATCCTGGTTATGGGCCGAAACGATTTCTTTCAAAACAAACGTCCAGTTATAAAAGCAAGTTCCGACCATAAGGTTACGTCAGTAACTTTTACTACAAAATCTATTTTTTCAACAGGTTATTTAGAAGTCTATTCTGATGTTTCAACATACATAGATTTTTTGTACCCCGAAGAAACCCCATTTAATTTAATACCGATCTAAGATGTCTGTTTTTCCTTTAAATATAAAAACAAAAGAAGATCACGCAGATAAAGTAGTTTTGTTGCAAGGCGTAGATCCAAAATATTATGAATCAGCAGCCGAAAAAAACCTTATTGTTAAGGGTGTAGAAGAGAATTATTCTTCATTAGAAAAAAGATTAAGAACCGATGTTGACAACCAAGAATTATCAGACACAGAAAAATTAAATGCTCAGAAAAATATAGGATTAGGGATCGTCTGGATTCAAGGTGCAATGGTGCAAACAGAAGGAAAAACAGACTTAACAGTCTTCGAAAAAAACGATTTATTTACTTACCATACAGCTGAGGGCTTTTTTGTTGGAAAAATTATAGCTGACTTAGTAACTATCCCCGAAGATTTATATGATACAGAGAAAATAAAATTATCGGTTGAACAAAGATATTAGACATTAAAAAGATGAAAAAAATAATAGTAGTTTTAGGTTTGTTTTTTGCGCTGCAAGTAGTCTCTCAAAAATCAGTAGTAGATGTGGTTATTTTCAAAAAGATGACCACCACAGAGCGGAATTTACTCAGTCCAATCCTTACAGAAACGTGGTTCATTTATAACACCACAGATGATCAATTCCAGTTTTATAACGGAACAGATTGGGTGGGCTTGCCTCAATTAGCAGGCGGTAATAATTTTTCAGGAGATCAGACGTTTTCTGGGAACGTAAACGTAATAGGAGAAATTCATGTGAATGCAGGAAATAATGAAGGCTTTCTTTTAAATGGCAATAATGGATTTTTAAGACACTTAGGAACTGGCGCAAAGATTAGAACAAATGGACTTGATGCTTTAATTATTGATAATAGTCAAAATACATTCCTACAGGGTAGTGGTTCAACTATTTTCGACTTTTTAGTAGGTAGAGACTTAAATGTATCCGGTAATATTTTAGCCGGAGATCTAACTTTAAGCGGAACTGCTTCTTTTGATAATGACATTAAAATCGCAGGAAAATTATCTCTCAACACAGAAGCAGACCACCCTTTTGGAAGCACTATATATTTTCCGAAAACGGAAGATATAGACGGTAGTGTTATTAATACTTTTATAGACCTAACAAGAGATTCCTCAGATTCTGCAACCAATTTTTACTACGGATTATTAAGGCGTGTAGTCTATTCGGGATCTGATGATTTGAAAGAACAGATTGGGGCTTACGACATTGCAAGATATACAGGTTCAGGCGATATAGAATCTCTAATCTCTAAGCTAAATGTAACATCATATAGAGGCCAGGGAAATGTAACCAATGCAATATTTGGACAGCAAAACAGAGCACTAGTAGATAACCTCACGGGAAATGCAAATATAAACGTTGCTATAGGTCAAGAAAACAAAGTAACCATTAATGATGATAAAGCAACCATAGAATGGGTTCAAGGTTCATCATCTTCAATTGAAATTTTAGCTGCCGCAGATGTTAAAAACGCCTTTGTTCATCGCTTCAATATAGATGAGATTAACGTCCCTTTAGACAACCTTTATATTTTATATCAAAACGAGACTGTTATTCCTCCAATAAAGGAAGAAGGTGAAATATACTTTCTTTATTCACTGATGGATGTTCCTTCGCTTTTAAGTGGAGAATTAACAGCAAAGAGCTTTATTTCTGATACTATTAATGAGAATGACGATCTAAAAGCTAAAAGCATTGTTTATAATGAAACTAACAAGAGATTTGAGGCTGCGAAAAACACTAATTGGCAAACCCTTACCATTGAGGACAAAGAAGGTAACGTAAACGCTACTGGATCTTTGAGATATAAGATTATCAACAATAGACTCATAATCAACGGAACATTAACACCAACATCCTTAAGTAATAATGAAAAAGTAACTGAAATTGGATTTCTACCGGCAGGTTTTATCCCCGACGCAACCCGAAGAATACCCCTTACTTCTTCTTCAAATAGTTTTTTAGAGGTAACGGCAGAAGGGTTAATAAGCATAGGTAATTCCGAAGTAAATCTATTAGAAAATATAGATTTTGAATTCACATTAAATATTAACGATTAAAAAAATTAAAAATGAGTTATATAAAAACAAAAAAAGAGGTAATTATTAATTCAAGAACTGGAGAAAAATCTTTCATCGCGTTTAGAAAATTTTCACTACTAAATGCTGCTCTCGAAAATCCTATAACTCGCTTTACGTTAGAAATATGTAAGGTTTCAGCAATATCAATAAAAGATTTCTCTGGAAATGACATTAATGAGGAAGTCTTAGAAACAATTGAGAACGTCGAAACATCGTTTGTTTCAGATATTTACGATTCAATTAATTTTTCCGACACAAATGATGTTTTAGAAAATTTCAAAGTCTTGATTTCAGAAAATAGTGAAAATTTTTTCCAATTAAAATTAGAAGACCTAGAAATAATTAATAATTAACAATTTAATACAGTGAATCCAAGTACTGTAACGGTAAGAATTGGTTTAAATAGTTGGATAATGACAGATCAAGTAGGCAATCTTAGATAACGTATAGGTAAATAAAATGAAAGCAGTAAATTACTTATTAACTCTAGCGGGGTTTGAAGGCATTAATGATTACTTAGGCACGTTTGCTTTATTCTTTAAGCCTTTATTCTTTTTTTCAATTACAACGGCAAGTGTGGTTGTTTTTATAGAAACCTATTCAGGCATTTCGTTTATGTTGTGGGTCTTCCTTGCGTTAGGAACTCTTTTCGATTTAGCTCTTGGCTGGTACACAAATGTATTTTATTTAAAATTATATTTTGAAACCGTTAAATTTTACAGAGGAGTTTTTAAGTCTTTCATATCAATTGCATTTATTTTTTTAACTAACGTGATGAAAATTGGGATTTATGAATCGGCAATTGAGCCTGATTATTTGAAAAACACAATAATGTATGTAAGCGCAACTATACATTACTCAATAACGTTTATTATAGGTTTGTATTTGTTACTGGGCATTGCTGAGAATGGGGCGAAAATGAAAATAAGGTTTTGCGAATCGATAATAAAAATAGTACGGATGCAAATAAAAGACACGGAAAATATGAACAAGCAATAAGTTATCTCATGAGTTGGATTAAAATACTATCATATTGGCTTGGAATTGATGCAAAATCAATGGAAAATAGAGCGAGTCTCAGACAGCTAAAATTAAAAGGTAAACAAGCTGTTTTAAGGGCAGAAACGAAGTCTAAAATTACCTTCTTTGAAGCGGGGACAAAAGGGGGATTAAGTAATGACGAAGCAGATAATCGAATTGATTTGGAAATGACCAAACAAAAAGCGAAATCTTGGAAAGACGATATTGTCTCTTATTTAGTTCTTGCCCCATTAGCTTCGGCAGTTGTTACTCCTTTTTTATCTGCGTATAAAACAGGAGATTGGATTTTAATAAATGAAAATATGATTAAATGCTTTAAAGCATTGTCGGAGTTACCAAATTGGTACATCGTGTGTTTAGTTCTGATAATTGCAGATGCTTTAGCTCTTAGAAGAATTGCTTCGTCATTGCTCGAAAAAATAAATTTTTCTGGGTTTGTTCCTAATTTATTTAAAAAGAAAGAAAAATAATTGAAAAGAATGATTCCAATAATAGATACAGGACACGGTAGTAATACTCCAGGAAAAAGAAGTGAGGGGTTTAAAGACGTAAAAGGGAGGGTTTTATTAAAAGAGAATTCTGTAAATGAAGCAGTAGGTAATAAGTTATCATTTTTATTTTGGCAAGGCTGTAAAGAACATCATTTCATTTCTAACGAGTGGTTTGATCTGTCATTATACACACGTGTTAAAAGAGAGCGAAAAATAGCAAGGGAAATAAGAAATAGAGGTTTAAGGTCTGTTTTTATTTCCATTCACGCAGATGCCTTTCACGTTAAAAATAAAGCTGTTGGAGGACGATTCTTCTACTATTCAGAAAGTGGTAAGGGTATTGCTGAAAAACTAACCCAATATTTACGAAATAATGGCTATGATTTAAAGCTGCGTAAGCCAATGCAAAAATCATTTAAAGTACTTCGAGAAACGTCCAGTTTTGCGGTGTTGTTTGAAATGGGATTTATGACTACTAAAAGTGATTTAGATGTTTTATTATCGGATGCATTTAGAAACAAAACGGCTCAACTTCTATACAATGCAATCAATTCTTTATGAAACTTCTTTTTTCGTACATAAAACGCCAGCCTTTACCCTTTAAAATCCTGTTAGCAATTACGGTGTTCTTATTTTTTGTTGCGACTGGTTATGCTATAAAGTTATCATACTCTAATTATCTACTTGTTAAGTTTCAAAAAGAAAAAATAATTAAGTTAGAGAATCAACTTACGGAATCAGAAAATAATACTAAAAAAATAATTCTCAACTCTCGAAAAAAAACGAATAAGGTCAATAAAAGACAAGGCGAAATTGACAAAAAACTCAAAGAAGATGAAAAAATTATTGACAACGATTCTATTACTGACAACGACATATTCAAGTTTCTCTCAAAGCATCAAGAAAGATAGTGTTACCATTGCAAAAAAAACACTCAAGTCGATTGTAAAAGAGAGCCGTAAATGTGATTCGGTAAAGGTTGCTTTTATTAAAAAAAGTATCTTGTTGCAAGATTTAGTTAAAAACAACTTAACAATGTTTAATGAGTTGGAGCAAGAGAGAATCAAAAGAACTCAACTACAATTTCAACTACAAAAAACCAACAAAGATTTATTGAAGCTCTCAAAAATAAAAAACAATAAATGGCTTTATGGTACTGGGGGTGTTGCTTTTGGAGTTCTTCTGACTTTACTGGTTTCTAAATAAAAAAACCCACTTCTTTAGAGAGGTGGGAAATTGCTATGAAAAGAAAAAGACAAACTTTTTCTGAAAACAATAAAGATAGGTAAATCTTATTAATAAAAAAATATCTCCGCCCCCCACTTTCTAACCGTTAATTTTTCATGTCTTAAAAAATAAGAGGACCTGTTATACTTTAGCTGTAAATAAGAAATAATGAAAGGAAGTAGGTTAATTTCTGATATTTTAAAAGGCGAATGGTTTATCGATATTCACAATATAGAGTGTTATTATTCATTAATAGACAAAATAATTGCAGGCGAAAAAACAAACATTACTCCAGAGGCAAAATCTATTTTAAATATTGTTTCTTCAGAAGGAAAGCCATTAAAAAGAAACGACGAAGGAAAAACAATGGTTCCTCCAGAATCTATTGCTATCGTAACTATGCGAGGAGAGCTTATAAAAAACGGAGATTATTGTGTCTATGGCGCAGATGAAATAGTGGCCGCTTTAACTATTGCAGAAAAGAATCCAAACGTAGCCGCTACTATTTTATTATTAGATGGCCCTGGAGGCTCAGCGGCTGCAATAGGTCTTTTAATCGAGTTTGCAAAAGATGTAAAAACAAAGCCAATTATAGGTCTTTGCGATGAAACTTTATCGCTTCATTATTGGACGGCCGTAGAACTATGCGACCATATTATGGCCGCAAACAACGTGTCCGCTCGGTTTGGGTCAATAGGTGTAATGTTAACATTTGCCGACAATAGGAAAGCCATGGAAGAGAAAGGCTACAAGATTCACGAAATTTACCCAGAAGAATCAGCGCATAAAAATAAAGCGTTCAAATTAGCTAGAGAAGGAAAATATAAAGCCATAAAACAGGAGCTTCTTTCTCCACTCGCAAAAAAATTTCAAAAAGGAGTAAGAGCAAATCGACCTAATTTAATAGAAGAAGTTGGAGTTTTAACGGGTAAAGCATTCTTTGCAGAGGAAGCCTTAAGGCTGGGCATGATTGATTCTATTGGGGGGATGAAAAAAGCTCTTAGAGTCGCAAAATTAATGAGTACAATGAGTAATTAATAAATATAAATCACAAAAAAATGAAATTAAGTTTTAAAAAAACAAAAGCAATGGTGTCAGCTATTGCTGTTTTTCTTAATCTAAAAGAAGGAGACATTCCAATAAAAGATGGTAAGGTCGCTTTTTCGGAAGAACAAATGAAAATCCTAAATGAAGGATACACTCCAGAAATGATGCAAAAAGCTATTGATGCAATCAATAAGGAAATTGCAGAACAACCAATAATTGCAGATGCTACATCGCAGTTAAAGGAGTTATTAAAGGAGTATCAAACAGCAGAAGAAGTTGCTGCAATCAAAGCAAAAAATAAAGATCCAGAAGGTTCAGAAGAGGAGCCTGATCTAGCGGCTCAAATAGTAGAGTTAAAGGGTAAAATTAAAGCGAAAGAAGCAGAGCTACAAGAGGTAATTGAGAAGCTCTTATTAGATGCAGAAGAGGACACTCCTTTGGAAAGGATTTTGAATACAAATGCAAAACAAATGATTAAACACAGCGCAACACACTTATATGGCTCAAACAAAGACTACGATGCTTTCGAGGGAAGAAACTGGAACCAACTAGCCACAGGAAAATCTACAACAGCGACAGATTGGACAGCTTCAGAAGGTGTAAATATTTCAAAATTAAATGGAGATATGGAGCTTTTCTTTCGAGAAAATCCAGACGTAATAACATCTTTACATCGCGATAATTTTGGTTTACCAGCGCACTGGAAGAAAAAAACAAATGTGGTGGATAGAGTAACAAGTGGTTCTATTTCTACCGCAGAAATTTCACAAGGCAGAAAATTACCATGGGCTCCAAAAAACAAACAAAAAATAAGCGCAGAAGAAGGAATAATCTATCCTATATCTATAGATATTGAATATGTTGGACATTTCCTTTCAGAAATAGAAGCCTCTTGGTTGTCAGGCTATAATAGAGAGGGTTCTCAGGCATACAAATTAACATTTGTTCGTTTTTTAGTTGCGGAAATAGACAAGCGAGCAAGGTTAGAGGACAGAGTAGCTTCAATGAAAGGGGTGTATGTTAAGACTCCAGACGATGCTACCAAACCAGGACGTTTTATCAACAGGCAAAACGGGTTGCTTTATTGGTTATGGAAAGCGAGAGATGTAGATAAAAAATATAGAGCCTTTAATATAGGTTTACCAACGGCAACGAACATTGTAGATTATGTAGATGTTTTTTTAAAATCATTGCCATTAGAGGTAAGAACCGCTTTGGGTTTGGAATTAAATTTATCAAAATCTTGGATTGATGCATACAAAACTAGATATGGGCAGATTCATGCTACAGACAATAATTACAAGGGTCCTTTGCCACATCCAAAAGATTTTGAAAATGTAAAATTTGTGAAAAATGTAGATATGGAAGGTTCAGATTTTATGTTTATTACTTTTTCTAGTAATATCGAAATTTTAGAAAATATTCCAAAAGAAAAGTCTCTCTATAATTTTGAATATTTGTTGAGAAAAATATACATTTTCGCAGATTACAAATTAGGAATAAGGCTAATTCATATCGGGAATAAAATAAAAGAAGGAGATCCTGCGGAATTTGAAGTTCAGACCGTTTGGTCCAATAGCGTTCCTATATTTTCTTCAGATTACTTTGCACCGGTTTTTGATGATGAAACAGGAGAAATTTCAGCAACTTTTAATCAATTAAAAGTAGATGATGCTTTTGCCACAGATATTACAAAAATAACGGGTTTAGCTTCTGGAGTAGTTTTTAAAATACAAGGGAATACTTCTGTAGATAATGCTATAAAGGTAAAAAATGGTACAGACTTATTGTTGACTTCAGATTTTGTTTTATCAACTGGAGGCATTTTAACCTGTTTAGTCCAGTCAGATGGGAAATTAAAAGAATTATCAAGGACTACTTCTCCGCCTGAAGCCACTTCTTCTGGCCCTGTAAGCTTTGCAGATGGTTCTTTAGATTCGGATGAGGGTTCTGAATTTGAATTTTCAGGCAGCGAAGATGTTACAATTACAGAGATTTTGAACGGTGTTCAAGGGCAACAATTAAAAATTACTGGAAACGATGAAGCAAAAGTTACCATTAACAATGAAGTAACTATAAGTGTTGAAAGCGAGGCAGTATTAGCAACTGCTACCGATTATATTGAGTTGATTTTCGTAGACGGAAAATGGACAGAGTTTAACCGATCAATTACAACAGCATAAATTATGACAGCATATAGAAAATCTGCACCAAAACCTCTAGCAGGATCTGGTGCAGCTAAACCAAAAAATGGTTTAATCACAGTCATTTACGCAGACGATGTAATAGCAGAGCCTGTAAGAGATGAAAAAGGAGTAAAAATGATAGGTAATTTTGTGCTTAAAGCGGGTGCAAATATGATACAGTTATACGCTTCTCCTTCTTCGCAGAAATTTTCGCAAGAAATAACTGGAGAAGAAGATTTGGAAACGTTCACTAAAAAATTAGAAGCCATTCACCCTGCCGACGATCTTGTTATAAACGAGTTCGTGCAAAATAATGTAGGAGTGGGTGTGATACTCATTTTTGGAGATAATTGTGGCGATTCTTCTGGGCGTGTTTTAGGCGATGTTTGCAATCCCATGAAATTAAAAGGCAATTCTGCAAATGATAAGGAAGGAAGGAAAAACACCTTAATGTATGAGCAAACTTTGCCAGATATTAAAGTGGCTGGTTTTTATAACGGGGAAATAACATTAGCTTCAAATTATGAAGCTGAATCTGTAGATTTAGATTTAACAGAAGAAAATGGTGTTGTGCAGCAGTTACCAAGTCTAAAAGCGACAGATGCAATAACGGCCTCTTCCATAGATTTTGCTCAGGATACAATTGTTTCCTTAATTGGAGGTGGTGGTGAAGATCCAGCCACACTAAATAAAGGCACGCAAGGAGCTGTAGATGTTATTTTAAGGAATGGCACTGAATGGATTGCTTTAAAAGATGCTGTTATTAATTTAAAAGTGATTAATGGAGGCGCAACTACTTATTTGGTTGAGCAATCAAGAGCATAGAACAAACTTTCTTTTCGGTTTGGTTAGTTTGTAAAAAGTCGTTTCTGTAATGGGATCGACTTTTTTTAACCATACAAATACCTCATGTCTGAAAAAGTTGAAAAAGGTTTTATTTCTTTACAATTGTTATCAAATTACAGATATAATAACTCATGAAAAATAAAGCATTAGAATTCTTAAAAAATCTACCAAAAAGTAAAACTGAGCAATTTAACAAGGCGTTTCAATTGTACAAACAGTGTCCAGGAAAAAATCTCAGTTTAGAACGTTTTTACAATCAAGCTGGATTTAGTCCTAATAATTTAGAAGCGATACTTTACGATTTAAAAAAATTGTTAGGCATTTCAGCTTCGCAAATCAAAAATTTTACTTCAGAAGTTAAAAAGGAAGAAAAGATAGAAGGAGTAAAACCAAAATCTTCAGAAGAAATCGAAATAAAAGTAACAGCAACAACTGCAGAAGAAGTGTTTACTTCAGCTCCAGATGAAGTAAAAGAAACCATTAAATTAAGGGATGAGTTTCCGTTTTTAAAAGACGAAGCTTGTCCGGAAGAGTTTTTAATCATTGTAGGGAAAAAGTTTAACCACTATGATGCTTATTTACAGGCACATACAAAGCTGTTAGCTTCTGTTGTTCAAGATGAAGAAAAGAACGATATAGTAGTTCCATTAACTCCAGAAGAAATTAAAGCTTTAGCTTTGGCGGCAGTTAAAAATTTCCAAATCAATCAAGACATTTGGGAGGAGTTGAATTATTATAAAGAAAATAAGACCATTTTAGGAAAGCATCCTATTTTTATCGAGCGAAAATTAAAGAGTTCTATCGATGCTTTAACGGTAGAAAAAGCAACAAAAAGAATTTCAAATTTAGCCAATTACATTCGTCGGGACACAAAAAATTTAGAAAATTCAGTAAAAGAAAAGAACAAGGCCAAGATTGCGAAATTTACACAGAAAGTAAAAAAATGGGAAATTGAATTGGGTCTAATTAAGGCAAAATTTGGTTTTTCGGGTGAAAAATAAATATTTCGATTTAACTCCTAGAAAGGAAGAAAAGAAGAATTCTTCAGCGCATTTTGTGTCTAAATATTTAGCGATTCATTATCAAAAAATAAAAAGTTTAGACAAAGAGTTGCAACGTTTACCCAACGCAGAAGAGATCTTCTTTTTACAATCAGACACTAGCTTCAATGCCTTTACCTTTATCCCATTAATTGGCAAAACACAATCGATAAAAGAAATGCACGCCTCTACCTATAGCATTTCTCGAAAAGTAATAGATGCTTTAATACAATTGTATGACCAGGGAATTATTGAAAAAATAACACTTCTAATTTCAGATTCTTTAATCAAAAGAAATCCAACAACGATAGATTATTTAAACGCCTTAATTTCTGAACGTGCAGATTTTGAAGTTTTCTTTACTTGGGTTCATGCAAAAGTGTGCATTGCAAAAACGAACGATCATTTTTTTATTATTGAAGGATCTGGTAACTGGGCCTCTAATGCTCAGTACGAACAGTACATTTTTGCAAATAGTAAAGGGGTGTATAATTTTAGACTAAAACTATTCACAGAGTGCAATCTTAGATAACGTATAGGTAAATTTAAAGGTTACTTATAGGTTCTTTTTTTGTATATTAGTGGTTAAATAAAAAAGATGTCTTTAGATTTAGTTTTATCAAATCCTTTAAAATTTTCAGACGAAGAGTTTGAGACTATTGAACACTTGGCTGCTACAAATTTCACGCCTAAAAACATGGCAATTTACTTGGGTGTAAATTTTAAAGATTTCGAAAAAGAGTTTCAAAACAAAGCGAGCAAAGTTTCTTTTCATTACAATAAAGGTATTTTATCTGCTGCTTTCGAAATAGAGAATCAGCTATTAAAGAATGCAAAAAGCGGAAATATTACTGCGGCTCAAGAAAGTAAAAAAGCGACAGAAAAAAGAGCGTTCCAAAATCATAAAGACAGAATTTTAAGCGAAGTATAAGGGTTTTTTTATGGCAGAAAGCGAAAACAACAAACTTATAAAAGGCGTTCACATTAACGATATCTACGATTTTGTAGACAATGGGGATCCTGGAGATACACCTCCAGAAATAGCTTTGTATTTTGTTTTAATGGAAAAAGTAAGGCAGTTGCATTCTCGTGTATTAGATTTTGGAACTAAGACCTCCATTATAAATCATTTAGTAAAAGTAGAAGGCTTGACCAGGCACATTGCGGAAAAAGTATATTATGACGCTTTAGAATATTACAATGCATCCAACAGGTTGTCTAAACAAGCGCAAAGAAATGTTTATGCAGATAAAATAGACCGTCAAATAGCAATTTTCGAGCCTTTTGTTAAGGAAATTAAAGACTCTAAAGAGTTGGTTGCTATGATAGAAAAAGCGGCTAAAATACGCCAATTAGATAAAGAAGAAGTCGATGTTATACCTGAAGAATGGCTTAAGAAAACCTGGAATCTTTACACAACAGACGCATTAGAGGCTGGTTTAGAGCCCATCAACAGTAATGAGTTAGCAAGGATTATAGACTCCCTTCCAGACATTACCAACAAAGAAAGAAAACAAATAGCTATGGAAGCTGCACAAATGACAATAGAAGTATTTCCCAATGACGAAAAGAATCCGCGTAAAGAAGGATAAGAATGTAGATGTAAGGTTTGCGACTTGGATTAAAATGGTGATCGATTTGGTTGCTCCAAAAAATCTATTTTTAGTCATGGGTCGTGGAGGAGCGAAAACAACTGACATTGTCGCTGAGCGTTCTATGATGATCAATGAAGATATGCCAGGGGCCTATTTTGCTTTTTTAGCGGACACCTACGTAAATGCGCTCGACAATATTGTGCCTTCTCTTATTGAGGGTTGGAAGCGTAAAGGATATAAAGAGGGTGTAGATTTTGTAACAGATCAAGCTCCGCCTTCTTTTTTTAAAGAGCCCTACAAATCTCCAGAAGCCTATAAGCATACTATTTCCACTCGTTTCGGCAATTTTTACAAATTAATCTCTATGGACGTTCCAACATCTGCTGCTGGTAATTCTTATCAACACGTTTTTATAGATGAAGCTCGCAATATCGATAAAGACAAGCAAAAAAAATTGGTACCAGCTTTGCGTGGTTATCCTGCTTTTGGTCATTCTGTTTATTACCGTGGATTTACAGCTACTACAGACATGCCCAATGTCATAGAGGGCGATTACGATTGGATTTTAGACCGCGAAAAAGACATGGACCAGGAGCAGATTAAAAACATTTTAAATGTTGCGATTAAATTAAATAAGGTAAAATGCGAGGTCTATAATGCTGTTAGAGATAAAGACATTCATAAATTAAAAAGATTACAGAAGCTCCTAGAGCGTTGGTTGGTGCGTTGGACTAGAGTTAGAAAAAATTCAACATTTTTTTATCAAGTTTCTTCGTTTGCCAATGTTGCTATTTTAACGCCAGGGTATTATCAAGACCAGCTCGACGCTTTAGGGATCGAGGAATTTAAATCTGCAATTTTAACGCTAAAGCCAACGCTTAAAAAAGGCGAAAAATTTTACCTAACATTTGGAGAACATCATATATATCACGATGGTATTCTTCCTGGCTTTTATGACAATTATAAAATTGGCGATTCCGTACAAGCTTCGTCTTTAGCTTTAAAATATATAGATCCTTATAAAGAAATAGATGCGGGTACAGATTTCGGAAATATGTGTTCTATGATTACTGGGCAAGAGCTTGGTAATTATGTTTATTTGATGAAGGAATTTCACACACTTGCTCCAGATCACGTAAAGGAGCTCGCATATAAATTCACCCAATTTTACAAATTTCATAAGACAAAAGTCCTCAATTTATATTATGACCGCTCAGGAAATCAAAATGCGAAAATCAAAAAAGACTACGCAACGGAATTGCAATGGTATATAGTAAAAGAAGGGTGGCGTGTCAATTTAATGAACAAAAATCAAGCAACAATATTTCAGGAGGAGGAATTTAATTTAATGAAACATTTCTTTGGGGGTTACAAAAAAGGCTTGCCAGAAATAAAGATCGATAAATTTGGCTGCAAAAATTATATTTCTTCTCTAAAATTGGCAAAAACAAAATTAAGCAAACACAGAAGGACAGGTTCTACCATCATACAAAAAGACAAGACTTCAGAAAAATTACCATTGCCCCAATTGCCTATGAACTCCACAAATTATTCAGATGCTGGTAAATACTTTTTCTTTCGACCCCAATGGGTAAAATTAACAAGACAAAGAGGTCCTTTAACTTTAGGCGCTCCGACTGTTGGGTAAAAATGATTTTATTTAATGAAAAGAAACGAGTTAAGTCTTAGAATAGTTGAAATTAAGGAAGATCTGGGCAAAGAAATTAATAAAAAACATCAGTAAATTTAGAGTTATGGAACAAAACACATTTAGGAATTTAGCGAAATTAAAAAATGTTCAAAAGGCAGTAAAACAGACGCTGGGTGCAGATTATAAAGCAACTATACAACCATTTGTAGATATTATTTCTAAAGTGATGAAAGCTAATAATTGTAATGAATTCGAAGCGTTAAAATTAATAAAAGAAGAAACGTCAATTTACAAAACAGCGCATGGTCCTATGTGTTTTTCTTCCGCTCTTATAGAAATTACTGAAGCAAAAAATTTCTCTAATTTAAAAGAGAAATAGAAGTTTTAACAAAAACTTCAAAAAATCCATAAAAACAGTACAATAGTGCTGTTTTTATGGATTTTTTTTACAAAAAACCACTAAAAAACGCCCTGATTAAGGGCGTTTAAGCTGTATTATAAGTGTTTTGTGCTTGTGAAAATTAAAATTGATAGAGTAGCTTATTCGGGGGGTTGTTTGCCTTAAAACGTCCATATTGTGTACCTCGCCTCTAATTTCGTGCATACACATATTAATAGCGGTCATTTTACAACATAAAGGGTCCAAATCTTGGGCAACATAATAATTGCCTTTACTTATATGGTTACTTGCTAAAATTAATCGTCCGCTTCCGCTATAAGGTTCGTTTATTGTTTTCCCCCATTCTTCAGTATCTAAGACTAAACTCGCCATAATTGTGCAAAGACTTCGAGGTGTGAAAAATTGCCCAAAGACACTTTTTTTTGATCCACTGGCTAAAGCTTCGTAAAAATCGCCTAATGGGTCTGCCCAATCTTCATTTTTTTGCGCTCTTCCATAAATGATAAAAAGCTCCGCCATTAATTTGGCTAAGGTGTTAATTTCCTCTTTTGTATATTTTGCAATGGTTTCAAAATATAATTTTTCTTCTGTTTTTCTGGCAAGACAGCAAATTATAATAGTTAGTAAATCGTCAAATAACATATACAAATCATATTTATATTGAAAATCAAAAAAAAGAGAGTTAAAATTTTTTAACTCTCTTGGAATGTCCTTTGTTTTAAGCATCGTTCTTTTTTTTAAGTGGCTCAACCTGTGCGTTGCTAAATAAATAAGCTAGGCTAAAAAATGAAAATTCTTTGTCCTGGTCTGCTCCTTCGGTTTTTTCCTTTCCCTTTCTTTTTTTGCTCCAAACAAAAAACGCACTTTCTCCTTTTTTTACCTTAAAGCCTAATTTTTTCCATTCCCAAAAATTGTTAAAAACTTGATGTTCTTTATTTTTATACATATCTAAAACAATTTCATTTACTCGTCTGGAGTCTCCTTTCTCCTGTTTTATTTTAGCGGTTTTACTCCATTTTCTTAGTAATGTCTTTCTGTCGCTTCTGCTCTCACAGTTGGCAATTTGTTCCTGTATTGTTAAATTTTCTGTTTTCATAATTTAAAATATATAGTCGTTTAAGTCGCTGTTTATAGTGTCTTCATTATCCAAAATAAAAAGTTCGGCAATTGTAAACGCTTTGTTAAACACGTCTTTTACATTTTTTTTATAGTGGTGGTATTCGGCATAATTAAATATTTTTAAATACCCTTTTTCAAGTAGTATTTTTTTTACTTGTTCAGAAAGAAGAAAACTATTATTTTTGTCTTTCTTTATCGTTGTAAGTGTCATAAACTTTCGATTTAGATAAGCCACCTAACCCTGAACGTTAAGTGGCTTTTGTATTAATAAAAATTTTTAGATAACAAATTCTTCAACTTGTTTTTGCGTATCCAGCAAAATATTATCTAACGTAGTTTCCGCAAGATTTAACATTTTGTCTATTACGTTAGAGTTTGACACCTCTAACTTGTAACCCTCGGCATTTTCGAAAAATATTTTTTCTTTTGTACCGTCGCTCGAAATTTTAAACTTTTCGAGTTCCTCCTTTTTGTCTTTCAAATGTTTAAACTTGTCCGTCAAAATTTGGAATTTCCCCGCATTTTTTATGCGTTCTTCTGCGCTTGGTCTAAAGTCAGCTATCAAATTTTTCGTGATGCTTTCGACCCCTTTTTTTACGCTTTCCTTTGGTTTAATTTTCATAGGCTCGAAAATGTCATCTTTTTTTAAAAGCTCTTGACTTTTTTCGTTATTGCCATTTTTTGAATTTTGCACTTCTTGCACTTTTTTTACTTTTGTCATACTATATAGATTATTGATTAATAATACATAAGATACAAAAATGTAAACAAACATACGACGTTTTAACAAAGAAAAACACGATAAACATCAAATATATAATCATTCTAAATAAGCAAAAACCACACATAAAACACTCAAAATAAGACCTCAAAAAAAAAATAAAAAACCATAAGTATCTCAATTTCAGTATAAAGTCCGTTTAAAAAAAATCTTTCGATTTTTTATATAACTACTTTCCCCGTCACACTCAGAATCGTGTTTGCTTGTGCAAATAGCTTTTTATTAGATATATGATTCCCTCAAAATCCAACCAATAAAGTCTAAACCACCTTGAAAAGAGTGGTTTAAACCGTTTCTTTCTCATGTCTTAATAACTAATAAAAATGTATATATAATTGTACAGATATTTAAGAGAGAATGAGTAAGAGTATACCAATAAGAAAGAGTCTAGCTATTAAAAGGATGAGAGAGTTATCGAGGAATAACATTCCTTTTTCTTTTGGTTTTATAACCTGCAACACTTCAACCTTATCCTCATCTGGTTATAAGGTTGTGAATAAAGCATTGCTTCGGGTAGGGTTAACACCAGCTCAAAGCGATAAGGCAAACACTTTAGTGTCTTATTTAGATTATTCAGACGAATCTAAAGATAAGAACAGGCAGTTTCATTATGCTTTATTAATGATGTTTAACGGACAAAAAGTAACTCCATGAATATAGAAAGAATAGGCAGGAATGGTATTGTGGAAACTGATCAAATGTGTTTCACTTACAAGGTTGCCGAGAACCCGAGAGATTTTAAAGATAAGAGGGTTAAAGATGACAGTTTAGACTGGGTAAATCATCAAAATTATGTGGGAGATTGGATTATACATCCTTATGGTGATCAAAACAATTTACCTAAAGAGATTCAGCGTGTAATCCAGCACAATTCCGACACACCAGGGGAATTAAAAAGGAAGGTTAATTTACTATGGGGTAAAGGACCAAAGTTATACGAGGAAAAGATAGAAAACAATGAGCTTATTAGAACATGGAAAGATGACAAGGAGGTACAGAAATGGCTAGACAAATGGGATTATGAGGATTATCTGTTAAAATGTGCAGTTGATCAGCAGCCTTTAGAGGGAAGTTGGACAAAGTTCCACTTAAACAAAGGCTATACACGTTTGGGGAGAAAGCCAATGATTGCTAATTTAGAACATTCTCAATTAGATCGAACTCGAAAAGTATCTAAAAAAAATGCAAATCAATCAATTGCAACTCATGCGTTAATTACAGATTTTTCATTTGAATCAATGGGAGATTTAATGGATATGTCCATTTATCCATTATTCAATTTTAAGGAACCATTCAAATATAATACAACTGTTTTTTACTCCAGTATGTATAGCTTCTGCCAAGACCATTATACAGTGCCAGACATTTATGGCGCGTTGGAGTGGATTCGAAGGTCTAACGCAGCTCCACTAATACTGAAAGCACTATCTAAAAATGGGATCAATCCATCATATCATGTTGAAAGTCCGCAAGTTTTTTGGGATTTGAAGGAAACAGAGTTAAAGGCAAATTGCGTAGAGAGAGGGGTGAGTTATACGAGCGATATGTTAAGAGATTATGAAAAAGGATTGATGCAAGGAATATCCAAAGTATTATCAGAAGCAGAAAATACAGGTAAGTTTTGGCATACCAAAAAAGGGTTGGAAATAGATGGAACACATCTTCTAGAACACGGATGGACTATAAAAAAAATAGAACAAAATGTGATTGAGTATATCAAAGCACAACAACTAATTTCTGATCATGCGAGTAAGAAAGTATCATCAGCTATAGGATTAAATCCAGCACTTGGAGGCACAGGAACGGACACAAAAGTCAATTCAGGAGGCGAGCAACATTATGCGCTTCAAAATTATTTATTGACTCAAAATGACATTCCAGAAATGATTGTTACTAAGTGTTTAAATATGGCCCTAAAAATAAATTTTCCACATAAGAATTTAAAAATGGGATTCTATCATATTTCACCAAAAAAATTACAAGATGTTACTCCGAGTAAACGTCCAGAAGCACAATTATAATTATGGAATTACTATTTAAAGATGAAACAGGTACAGAAGAATTAAACACGTTGTTAGGTTTTTTAGATGAAGATATTTTGTACAGCCACCTAAAAGGAAAATTAATAACAGCAACGAATGATGTGATTAATTTAATAGGAGCCGCTACTTATGCGCTGGCTGTGACTGAATACGAAAAGGAAAAAGGCGATGCGTTACTAATTTTTGCAGTAAGAAATCCTATTGCAATTCAAGCGTATAGAAAATACGCGCCGCATAACGATCTGTCGCATACAAACTCAGGACGATTAAGCCGTTTAGAAGCAAATCAAAAATCGCCTTTCCAATGGCAGATAGATAAAGACGATGCGGCTTTAGAAAGAAGTTATTACGAGGCGTTAGACTACCTAATTAAATATTTAGATGCTAATATTAACTCTTGGAAAGCAACAAAAGAATATAAATTAACGCACAATTTATTTATTAGAACAGCTTCGGAATTCGATGATTTTTTCCCGATTGGAAATTCAAGATTGTTATTTTTAAAATTAGCCTCAGGTTTAAGACGATGTGAAAACAAAGAAATCAAATCGAGGCTTGGAAAAGAATTGTTTACTGCTTTAAAAGCAGATCCATCATCTAATGAAGAATTATTTTACAAAGTACAAGAAGCTACCGTTTATTATGCCTTGGCTTGGGCAATGAGAAGATTGTCTTTGCAATTATTTCCTGAAGGAGTTTTGCAAGGTTATAAATCCGACAGAATCCATGGTAAAGCATCAAAACCAGCAGAAAACAATGAAGCGTATTCCGTGGCATATTATTTTGAAAAAGACGCAAAAGAAACCTTTTCTGAAATAGAAGAAATGGTGTATGAGCTCAATAAATTACCAAGCGAGGTAAAAGAACCAATCACATTTCAACCAGATCCAAACAACAAATTTTTACACCTTTAAAAACCATGAAAATCATCAAACTAATTTTTCAATTTTTTAAGAATATAATTAAGAATTATAAGTATAAAAAAATCACCAAAATATTACAAGAAAAAGCACAAACAAAAAAAACAGATAGGTTGCAGTTAACTTTTTTAATTGCAAAATTTAAAAGGAAGTATCGCAAAAAATCGAAGTCAAACACTTCGGAATTTATTCCCTGGTCCTTTGAAGACAAGCAAAGAATAAAAGGGCTTTTAAATCATGAATTTGGCGATCAAATGGCGCAATTAAATGTAAAATTAAATAACGATTTACAACTCGTATAATATGCACCTTATAGAAATTCCAGCAGATAATTTTAAAACATACATTCCAGAAGACTTATCGGAATGTAACCCAGAGCAGTATATAAATATTTGCAGCTTATTGTATGAGTTAAAGATGGGTGTTATAGACCAAGAAACGTTTCAAATACAGGCTACAAAATTTCTTGTTCTAGGAGGTAAGGAAAAAGTAAGAGAAGCCACGGAAGAGATAAAGTACAGCAATATTTATAAAATTGCTTCAGTTTTATCATCGTTTTTTGAAGAAGGTGAAAATGGCAATCTTGTTATTAAGCAATATTATATTCATAATCCAATCGAGAAAATTAGAGGAAATTTTCAGTATTATTACGGTCCTGCAGACGATTTTAATAATGTAAGTTATGGCGAGTATGTAGATGCGCTTTCTCATCTATATGATTATATAGAAACCGAGGATACGGAGTTTTTATATCTTCTGTTTGCTACTTTTTATAGAAGAAAACGCAAAAAGCGGCACTACTCAAAAGACAAAAGAGCAGCCTATAATCAGGAAGAAGTAGTAGTTTTAGCGAAGAAATTTAAGCGTCAATATTTTGGTGTTATTTATGGGTTTTTTTTGCTGTTTACGAGTTTCAATAAATATTTGCAGACTGCCAAAATATATGTTCAGGGCCAGGAAATAGATTTAACCATCTTGTATAAGGATTTTCCAGCAGATGTAAAGCCAAAAGAAAGTGATGTTCCAGGCATCGGAATGAAATCACTTTTATATACGATTGCAGAAAGTGGGGTTTTTGGCACATTAGAGAAAGTAAGAACTACCTCTCTTTGGGAAATACTTATCAGACTGTATGACATTAGAAAGCGAGATTACGATGCATTAGCCAATCAACCAAAACCACAAGAAAATGCTTAAGTTAGAGGAATTTAGAAGTTACATAACATCCATAAAAGAGGCGATTTCAGAAATTACTGATTCGGAAACGGTCATGGATGATTCTCAATTATCTAAATTTTTGCAAAAGCAAAAAGCAGATACGTATTTAATATTAGGCATTATTGCCAAGCACAAATTGGAGGGTTCTTCAGATAATTTAAGATCTAAAGACATGACCACTATTTTGATTTTAGAAAAAGTAAATAGAAAGAAAGACAACCATGAAGCGTTTTTGGACAGAATACAGAAAACTCAGGTTGTAACTGAAAAGGTTATAAAAAAACTAATTTCAGATTTTGAAGACGAGGAAAGGTGCGATTTTATAAGGTATTTAATTCCCAGCTCTTTAGACATCAATCCTATTTGGGGCATGAACTCGTGTGATGGTTATGAAATAGATTTTTCTTTGCAGACCATTTTTTAATGTCGTATATTTGTTTCTATGCGAACTTAATTATGACCAAAGAAGAGATTATTTTATTGTTTAAAGAAGAAGTTTTAAAGCCAGATTTTCGTGCCAAAACAGGAGTATCCAGACAAGCTCTCTACAATTATAAAAGAAGAGAAATTCCTAATAAGCTCGGTGTCATTGTAGAATTACTTATGAGCTGTGATGCTATAGAGGTTATAAAAAAATGAGTGTATTAGAAGACAGAAAAAGGAGAGCGACTGCTATTGCAGAAGGAAAATTTATATCAAAAGTACTTCAAGAAGAAGCAAAGGATTTAGATGTAGATATAAAAGAGCGTATGTCTTCTTTTTCTTCCGCTTTTTGGGCTCAAAGAAACTTTTCGGAAAACAATAATGTGCTTACTTACACTACACAAAAAGTACATCGTTTTCATGACATGAAAACACGTCAAACCAATAATGGAGTTATAAAAAAAAAGCGGACAGAAATACACAACAAACCTATTTTTGGGCATTTAAACAATATTGTTAGAGAATTATCTTATGGTTTTACAGAGGCTGTAAAAGCACAATTTAAGGAATTAGAAAAACCGGAAGGATTTTCTAATTAGGAATTTTTTTTTGAGGAAAGGTTTCTAGAATTATTTTTCTTCTGCAAATTTTTATTAATGAATCATATTTTAAACAAACTTGATCGGCTAAATTATTCAGGTTTTCCATATCTTTTTGATGTTCCTGAGGATTTTTAAGACTAAAATGGGTTGAAGTCGAAAGCAGCTCTTCTTTTACCACAAAAGTCTTACTTACAAGTGCTTCTAAAAATATATTAATTTCTTTAGATAATTCATTTTTTAATATTTCTAACTCTGGGTTTAAAAACTCAAAATCTGATTTTAAACTTTCATTTTCAAACTTATACAAAGAATCTAAATATTTAGATTGAAAACTACTTCCGAAGTTGTGTGTTCTTAACCAATAGATGGTGCCATCTTGGGGTAATAATTCATATTGAATTTTGTCAAATAATTTTTGATCCAGGGTTATAGATTTAGAATCATAATTGAAAACGTTTTTCTTTTTCTTAAGGGATTTAAAGCTAAATAGTAATGATAATATAAAGGCAATTAAAAAAATTATCCAGAGCTCAATTTTATATGTCCAAATTGACATAAATAATTCATGAAAACTTTCATCAGCTGTAAAAGATTTGATAAAACTATAAACTGAAGGTAAAAAGAAAAAAAAGAACCCGATAATAATACTACTTATGTATTGATTCTTGAGTATTTTAGTTAGTCTCTTCATTTAACGGTTTTCAATATTAATAAAACTACTTCTTTTCAGCATGTTATCCAAAGAACTTTAAGTCTTTTTATGTTAATATTTATAATTCTTTTCATATCAGCAAAAAAGTAACTCAAAACAATTAGAAATTTAAGCATTTTGCTTATAGTCAAATGTTTAAACGAGTTGTACCTTTATTCCATGAAATCTTATAAATACACTAGAGACAATTTAAAATACGGTTGGGTACTAATAGTAATTATTGCTATTATCTATGGCCTTAAAGAGCTTATAAATTATTTTTTGTAATTTAGAAGAAAAAATGCTTATGGGATTATTTATTTTTATAATAATGGTAGTATTTTCATTACTCATTATGTTTTATGTTAACAAGACTAATGAAACGCCTCAGAGTCATTCAGTAGAAATGGATGTTCCAAATCCAAGTAAAGCTTCAAAAGAAAAAGTACTAAATTTTATAGACATACAGCCTTCTTATGTTATTGAGCAAGTTTATCAAAAATTTATTAGCTATAAAGTAGATTTTAATGGAATGGAAAAATATTATATTCAAAAGAAGAATGATAAGTTTGATTTTAATAAAGCAATGAACGAATGCTATCCTTCTAGTAATCGTAAAACAATAATAAAGAATACAGAAGAATTGGATTTTACATATTTTGAAAAGAAAAAACCGCCTTCAAAAACATATTTAAGAGATTCTAAAATCCCGAATAAATTTCTTCACCCAAGAAAAGAATTAGAAGACAAATCACATTATTTTTACAATAAGAAAATTGTAATTTCTGGTAGTTTCAAAAACTTTCCTTATAGAGCAGAAATAGCTAAAATACTATGGGAGGTTGGTGCAGATGTAGATATGAAAGTAACAGAAAAAACCAATATACTTTTATCTGGAAATGGTGTTGGTTGGAAAAAGTTAGAGACTGCACAAACTAATGGCGTGGAAATAATGAGTGAAGAAACCTTTCTAAACCATTTCCCAAATTATGAAACTACTTTTCAGTAGTTCTTGTATGCAAACGCATATTTTTTAAATAAAAATTATATCTTTGTTTTGTCACAAATAAGAAGGTATCAATGAATATCCTTAAATTTTAAATTAAAGCTCGTACATGGCAACCATTGGTTGCACATTTCAAATTTCATTTGACTTCTGTTTGTGACAAACATGTACGGGTCTTTTATAAACTTCAATATTATGTCACAAACAGAAGAAAAGTACCCAGCAAAGCATCCGCTTTGCAACCAAATTAACGATTTAATTGCCATACTTTACAAGTATGAAGAAGAGCAGGTTTGCCACTCTTTTATAGACATGCAAACCATGTGCACAGAATGGCTGCAAACAAATTTTGCAGACGAGAGAGTAACTCGGTCAGATTTTATATTCTCTTTACAAATTATTCTAGAATTAGGGGTCGTTGTAAAAGCTATTCCACAGCAACAGATTCGTAAAATGCACCAGCAAATGAGAGCAAAAATTAATTATTTAAAGAATAATTAATCATGATAAAATTTGCAGAAATTACAGTAGTGCTATTAGATGGCAGTATTTTAGCATTTAAAAATGAAACCATTACCAATGTAGCAAAACAATGTTTAAGACATCCGTTGGCAAACAAAAATCCGCTACTTTTAAAAGTTGGTGAAGAGTATAAATTATACTTTAACACTTCGGTTTTTGTTAGCTGGATAGAACAAGAAATAGATTTAGAAGAATTGTTAGCGCATGTTAAAGTAGATAATTTGGTACGCAATACAGAAGCTATTTTCTTTAAGGATTGCGAAGTAGAAGAAAATAGCCTTTGGCTGCAAAGAAATAGCGTTTGTATTTTAGTAGATTCAGATTCTTTTGTTTCTGTAATCTTAGATGATAGATTTAAATCGATTAATTAGATTTTTAACTTCTAAAAAAAACCTCACAATTTTGTGAGGTTTTTTTGTGCCTTTTCATGTCTTAAAAAATGAGTATAGTTTGGCTAGTATTGGCTAAAATTACTACCCATGGCTAGAACTATTTCCGATGAACAGATTAGACTAGAAATAATTGTTAATGGGAATCCTGCACAAAAACAATTATTAGCTTTAGAAAAATCTACTCGAAAAGTTAATAAAGAAACCAAAGCTTTAAAAATTGAGAGAAAAAAACTAGAAACTCAAGGAAAAAAAGGCAGCAAAGAATGGGTTGCGCTCAATAATACTATTAAGAAAAACACCACTGTTTTAGCGAATAACAAGGCTAAAATGAAAATTTTGCAAGATCAGATAGGTCTTACAGGATTAAGCGTATCGCAATTAAAAAAGAAAGCAGCCTTGCTAAGAATGCAATTAATGCACACCATGCCAGATGGTGCAGCAGATAAAAAATACAGGGCAGAATTAAAAGCGACACAAGCGAGATTAACTCAATTATCTTTCAAGGCAAAACAAACCAAACTCTCGCTCTCTTCTGTAGCGAATGGGTTTAATAAATATGCAGCTTTAGGCGCATCGGTAATAGCAACGACTACTGGAATTGTTTTGGGATTGCAGCACATGCTAGATTACAATGGTAAACTGGCAGATGCACAATCCGATGTTCAAAAAACCACAGGTTTAACCAAAACAGAAGTGGACGAGCTCACCAAGTCTTTTGGGATTCTGAATACACGAACCTCTAGAATGGAGTTGTTAAAAATTGCGGAAGAAGGAGGTAGAATTGGAATTGCCAAAAATGAGATTCAAGATTTTGTTCGGGTAATGAACAAGGCAAATGTTGCCCTGGGCGATTCTTTTCAAGGCGGGCCAGAAGAAGTGGCCAGTAAGCTAGGTAAATTAAAGCTCTTATTCAAAGAAACAAAAAATATAGGTGTAGAAGATGCTTATGAAAGTATAGGTTCTGCAATAAATGAGCTAGGAGCAAATGGTGTGGCCACAGAGACAAATATTGCCACTTTTGCTACAAGAATAGGGTCTTTATCAGATGCGTTAAAACCAACCATCCAAGATGCTTTAGGTTTAGGAGCCGCTTTTGAAGAAAGTGGGATAAAAGCAGAGATTTCTGGTAGGGCCTATTCAATTTTTTTAGGACAAGCGGCTGTGAAAACTTCTGAATTTGCAAAAGTAATGGGCATTTCTAAGGAAGAAGTAGAAGAGCTTATAGACTCCAATCCAACAGAATTCTTTTTACAATTTGCAGAAAAATTATCAGAAACAAGCAAGGGCGGTGTAGACACGGCAAAAACACTACAAAAATTAGGGCTCTCTGCAGATGGTGTAAAAAAGATTGTGGGTGCCGCAGGAAATAATGTTGGCAGATTTAGAGAGTTGCTAGATTTATCTAACAAATCGATGATAGAGGGCACTTCTTTAACGAAAGAATACGACATAAAAAACAACAATTTAGCAGCGACTTTAAGTAAGGTTAAAAAACGTTTAATGGGTGCTTTTTCTTCTGAAACAGTCGTATCTGGTTTAACTTCTTTGGTAACATGGTTTGGGAAGTTGATTGGCGCAGTAAAAGATGTAAATAAAGAATTTGCTATTCAGACAAAGTTAACTTTTGAAAGTGCCACAAATAACAGACGATTGGCAAATGAAAGTCAGCATTTATTAAATAAGTATCAGGAATTAACTAAAGATGGCTTAGAACCTACTAAAAAACAGAAAAAGCAGTTAGATACAATTACATTGCAATTAAAAGATAGGTTAGGAGAAAGTGTTATTGCGATTGATAAAGAAACAGGTTCTTATAAGTTAAATACCGAAGCGGTTAAAGAGCAAATTAAAATGAAAAGGCTAACTGCAGATGAAGAAGCGATGATGTTAGTTTCTAGAGCAGAAGGAGCAAAACAAGAAAGTGAAGAAATAACGGAAACGTTAGTAGGTTTGCAAGAGAGATATGAAGCTAGAAAACAATTAGCAGACCAAGCAAGGACAAATTTTAAAGAAACTGAAATATACAGAAGTAAAACCCAAAAAGCAAGGCTTTCTGCAATAGCTAATCTACCTGAGGTAGAAAAAGAAAAGCAAGCTTTTTTAGCCTTGGCAAAAGCAAAGGGAGATATTGTTAAGCAAGATTTAAGAAGAGAAGATATTCTTAAAAAATTAAAAGAGCTTAATTTCTCTCAAACAGATGTAGACAATTATTTTAAAGAGACCACTCCAGAGGAAGGAGCAGAAAAATTTGTAGGAAATACAAAGTTTATTTTTAAGAATGGAAACTGGGTTGCTGTTCCTCCAAAAAAGAATACACCAGGAGGAGGCGATGAAGATGAAATGACTCCAGAGGATAAGGCCATTGCAAACTCAAAAGAAAAGTTAGCAGAATTTATTGATAACTGGCACTTAGATCAAGATATACAACAAATTTTAAGAGATGAAGAAAAATTAGAAAAAGAAGCTGCAAAAGAAGCTGCGGCAATAGAAATGAAATATCTTAAAATGGCTGAAGAAGCAGGATTTTCTAATGCTTTTCAGGCAGGTTTAGAAGAAATTAAAAACCAAGAAATCCAAGAAGTAAAAGATAAATGGGCGGCAATTCGTTTAAAAAAGAAAAAAGAAGAAGATAAAAAATATGCAAAATTAGACGCAGCACAGAAAAAAAAGTTAATTGCTGCAGAAGAAAAGTTAGAACAAGCAAAAAGAAATGTTTTAGAGTCTGGGCTTCAATTTTTAGGAAATGTTTTTAATAGAAAATCTGCCTTATATAAGATTCTTTTTGGCATAGAAAAAGCGATGGCAATAAACAATGTTTTGGTAGACACAAAAAAAGCAAACGCACAAATAACCTCTAATCTTGCAATTGCTAATATGAAAGCTGTTGCAGCAGCACCTTTAACAGGTGGTTTGCCTTTTACTGCTTATAATTCTGCAATTGCAGCGAAATCTACTATGACAAATAATTTAAATGCTGGAGTTCAGATTGCAGGAATATTAGGCACTGTGTTAGCAGGTTTCGAAGAAGGTTTTTACCCTGTTCAAAGAGAACAAGATGGTAAAATGTTTAATGCACAATTTGGGGGCAAAACCCAGTCTGGTATTGTCAACAAACCAACTGTGTTTTTAGCGGGCGAAAATGGACCAGAATTAATTGTGGATAGCAAAGCGTTTCGACAAATAAATCCAGACATCAGAAATTCTTTTCAAAGAGAAATAGCACGGGTTAAAGGGTTTGAAGTTGGGTATTATCCCCAACCAATTAAAACAACAGATGTAACTTTAGAAGGTACAGATGTTCCGATTGAAGAAACAAATAATTCGAATGAAGCCATGGTTTTAGCATTAAATAGAGCTACTGCAATTTTTGAAAAAATAGAAAAAGATGGCATCATTGCATACTTGAGCAATGATTTAAAAACCGCCAAAAGAGTGCAAGATAGCATTTCAGATTACAATCGTTTAAGAAATAAATCCATAAGATAATATGATTACTTTTCCTTTTAATAGTACAGATTATGCATTTACGCTGGAGGACTCCACAATTACATTTTCTTCTAATGTAAACAGTTTTTTTTCGGTGGAAATTATTTTAAAATATTATGATTTCTATTCGGACGTAGAACACGAGAAAACATTAAATTATAAGATCCCTATTTTTTCAGGGAAAGCGAAATTTGATGTAGGAAAAATCATTCATAGAAATTTAGCAAATTACCAAGGTGATTTTTCTGAAGGATTTCAGTACAAAACACCTATAGTCACCTTTAAAGTTAGTGAACATTATAATAATGTACAAACCATACCAGAAATATTAGATGTTAAATATATTGCAGGCTATCAGCCTAAAATGTTTGAAAATAATATAGGGTTGTTAGATCCCAATCCACATTACTGTCGAGTAACGCCTAATGGGAATATTAATGTTAGTTTTTTACTTTCTGAAGGGAGTCATGTTTTAAAAATTTTAAAAAACACAAGAGAAATAACTTCAAGCACAATTGTTGCAACAGGTTTAAATGCAATTTACACGAAAAACCTTATTGTTTCAGATTATGATGCTTCTCCTGGCGATATTTTTAAAATAATACTAGAAGGCACTAGTATTTTTAAGGAAGTAGGAGTTTATCCCGAAACAATTTTATCACATCAATTATTGTATGTAAATTCTTTTAAACTTTTAGGATCTCTAGAGCTGCTTGGAGATTTTTATTTTCCAGACGAATATGACCAGATAAAGCATCTGTATAAAAGAGGGTTGATAGAGGTTCTAGAAATAATAGAAACAACTTCTGTCAATACAATTAAAATTAATACAGGCTCAATTTTAAAAAGTCAAGTCGTTTTGATTGATGAAATCTTAAATAGTAAAAAAGCTTTTATTTTTAATATTGAAGGCGAATTTTTAGAGTTGGTACCCATTTCAAAAAAAAGAACCGGTTTAGACTCTTCAAAAGAAATATATAGTTATGATTTAGATTTTAGAATAAATAAAAAAAGAGATGCATAAAATTGTACACGAAAATTTCGAATTAGACTTAAGAAGCTACGGTTTGTCTTTTGTGGAGGAAAATTATTGGTTTACAGAGCAGTTTTTTTCTAAATATTCTTTTCCTTTTTCATTTTTTTTGACCGAAGAATTATTGCCAGTTTTTGACTATTTTTTAGATGATAATAATATTTTTTTGCAAACTCAATTTAATGTCACTTATTATTTAGGAAATCAAAAAGAAGCTGCTGTTTTTGAGATAGAAAGTCAAGTAGGTTTAGATTTAGAAGCAACTGTTCGGTTTGGTTTAGAGGAACTGCCAAACTGGAATAAAAAACTGGCAGAATTACCTTTAGAAGAAGCAGAAGTTGAAGATATATATGCTCATGCAAAAACAATAATATCTCAAACATGGCCAGATGTAAATTATAATTATCCAAGGATTTATACAGACAAATATGCTGAGGATACTTCTATGAATTTTTTAACTGGTATTTTAAATAATTATAATGGGTCTGTTTTTTTAGAAAACACTGCCAGTGCAACAGAAGTTCTTAATTTAAATATTTTGCAACCCACAGCTTATCTTCTACATATTTTAAAACAAGGATTTTTAGATGCGGGATATACTTTACAAGGCAATTTTTTAGACGATGAAAAAGCAAAAAAAACAATAGTTTTTGCGGATATAGATTATTTCGATTTTTTTAAACAAGAAGCTCATACTCCTTCATTTACACATTACAACCCAAACCCGACATTTATTGATTTGGGGTGGACCTTAAGTTATTATGTTTGGCGAGCAGAATTTCAGTTGATAAAAAACAGCAAATACAAAATTAATGGGAATGCTTATTTTATCGGAGGGAGAAGTTATTTTGGTTTTGACTTTAAATATAAAAACACTGTTATTGTAGAGCGATATAGCAATGCTTCGGAGGCTACACCAACTATTGGTTATATAACGATACCAATAGATGTTACTTTTTATACAGACTCCGACAATGACCAAAGTCTTCAGCAGTTAGATTTTTACCTTGCAAGTTATACAATGCAAAATGCTCCTAAAATATTAGAAGCAACTATTATGAGAATTACAGAATCTGGTGAAGAGTACCCTGCTCAATTAGATGTAATATCAAGAGTAAATCTAAAGGAGGTTGTACCAGATGTTACTTTTGGAAAATTAATAACAGAGGTAAGAAAACAGTATAATGTTGGGATAGATCCAGTAGGATCCGATATTTATATGAATTTCCTAGAAAATGAAATGAATTATAATGACGCTATAGATTTATCCGATTTTGAAGTTTTAACCCCAAAAAAAGAATTTAATAGGTTAGATTCTTTTTTGTTGAAATACACAGCTCCATCTAATGAGGATTTTTCTTATCTGCCAGTTTTTCAAAACAAAGATTTAATTTTAAATGATGAAACTAATGTGAATGATTTAACCGAAAAATTAGAAATAGATATTTTGCCTTTACCTCAAAAAGCTTCTGCTTTAGGCATTCATCATAGTGCTTTTTCTTTTGATTTAGGAGGTGCTTCGAAGATATATATTGCTTTATATAATGGGTTAACAAGCGGTTTAAATCTAACACAAGATCCAGCACCTATTTTAATTCCTAACTTACATTCACTTCACTATTATAAATGGTTTTCATTTAGGTTAAATGCGGTTAGGTATAATTGGATGTTTAAAATGTATATAGAGCAATTGTCACCAATCGCAAAAAAAGTGTATGCATATGGGAGATATCATCTGATAAAAACCATAGAAAAAACACAAGTTTCAGATGATTTATTTGAAGTGGAAATCGAAACAGAAACCTTAGAATAAGTTGTCTAACAAAAAGATTTCTTTGTTTGCATCAGCGGCCACTATATGGCAGTAAATCCTTGTTTGAGTAATTTTAGAATGCCCCATTAGGAGTTGAAGTTTTTCAATTTTTCCCCCTGCACGCAAAAAAGAAGTTGCAAAAGTGTGTCTAGAGACATGAAAAGTAACCTTCTTTTTAATTCCTAAATTCCGCATAATTACTTTCAGCTCCCTATTTATATATTCATTAGTAAAATATTTAATAAATAGATTTTCACAAGATGAAATAATTTCTTTGGCGACCTTATTTAAAGCAATAGACTGCATCTTATCTACTTTTTCGGCTTTAAACTGGATAAATTCATCAGAAATTTCTTCTCTTTTTATGTTCATTACATCATTGAAACGTAAGCCAGTTACACAGGAAAAAAGAAAATAACCCAGCATTAATTTATGGCTTGGAATTATAAATTCAGAATCATAAAATTTTTTCAATTTTTTTAATTCAAAAGGTTGAAGAGATATTTTTGTACCAGAAGTAGAACCTGCTTTTATGTCGTCTAAATCGCACGGAATTTTTATCCCTACTTTTAATGCTTTTCTCAAAAACTTTTTAATAGACTTGAGATTTGAGTTTATGGTGGTTTTTTGATTTCCCATTTTCGACATATAGATTTTGTATCTGTCAAACCATTTTAGGTTTAAGTCAGAAAATATAACGTTTTCATCGTATTTTTTTATTTTATTAAGCACAGATTGTAATTTTCTGAAGGTTCCAGGTTTTAATATTGTTTTTTCATCATTCAAAGCTCTTTGAAAAAACGAGCAAAAATTCACCCTTGGCAGATCTTCCAGTAATTCTTTTTTTAATTTTTTTGGAGTTAAAACAGTCTCAGACAACCTGTAGACTGTTTTTATGTTTGTGATTTTAGCTTCTACATTATCTATTATCAGATTTAAATCATTCATATTTTTTCTGATAAGCTCGTCCTCTACTTTAGAAATATTTAAACGTTGCTTTTTTTCGCTCCAAAAAGAATTCTGGATTAAAATATCAAGATGCAATCTCTCTCGCAATCCACCACCGGTAATGTGCAAGTAGAGAGGAGAAGTCTTTTTAGTGTTTTTCCTAAGTACAAATCTTGTTTTCATTGACACATATAATTTGTTTGTGTCAATCCGTGTGTCAAAAATTAAGTTTTTTGCTGCTAAAATCATAAGTTATCTATTTAGGTAAAAAAAATAAAGTGCTAATACATAGGGTTTTATCCTGTGTATAAGCACTTTAAATTGTTTAGATAACTTATTTTTGTGACCATGGCAGGATTCAAACCTGCAACCTCTTGAGCCGTAATCAAGTGCGCTATTCAGTTGCGCCACATGGCCTTTTTGCGGGTGCAAATATAACTGCTTTTTTTAAATTAGAAAACCTATTCTAGTATATTTATGAATTAATTTCAGCTTTAAAATCATTCACAATAACTTTTGCTTTTTCATAATCTGTATTTAATACAAATAGCTCAATAGAATTCCTCAAAGCTCCAAAACCTGCTAAATTCCCAGAATTTACATGATCTTTAATTATTGATTTAATTTTTGTTTCTTCTAGGATAGACTTTAATCTATTGACAAGAATAGAGGATCCGGTGTATACTTTTATATGTTCTGTCATACTATTTTAAATTTTAATCAAGTGAGTTCATCGTTACATATGCTTTCCATCCAATAATTGCTAATTGAAGTTTAGAGGCTTTGGAAATGTCCAGCCTTTTTTTTGTAAAGGAAGGTAAAACAGCTTTGTTGAATTTGGCTAATGTTTTAAATACTTGTTTCTTCATTGATTGTATAAGTTAGTACGTAAATTTAGTAAAAATAAAATAACTCACTCCAATGAGTGAGTTGATTCTACAGCTGATTTTTTTTCTCCTTTTTCAATATGGCGAAATTTATTAGTATTGTATATACTAAAATAAAATTTGAAGTATAAATTCTAATACTGTTTCGATAACTTTTAATGCAATAATAATCATAATAATTTGGGTTTTTAGTTAGTAAATTGATTTAATCTTTGTATTTGTTTTATCAATATATAACAGTAGAAACCATGTCCCAAAGATATTTGTATATATTAATTGAAGAGGATTTACATATTAAGTTAAAAAAATCATATTAGTTATAAAATATCAAATTAATACTACAATAAAGTTAATAAATTAAATATATAAATATTTTTTTAGTTTAAAAATGAAACTAAATAAAGGGTTTTTTTTCATTGTTTTTTAAATGCAAAGGAAAAATGATCATTAAAATGATGCTTTTTAATGGTTTGGTGTTTTTGATCCTAAAATAATAGTATGAAAACTATGATGTAGATTGTATGATTTATATTTATCTTAAGGGTCGAAAACATTCACAAAAATCATATCTTCGCAAAAAAAATAGAGATACATTCATGAGTATAGGGTTTGTGATTACTGGTTTAGTATTGTTAGTTTTAGGAGGAGAGTTTTTAGTGAGGTCTTCAATCGCATTGTCTTTTAAACTGAGTATTTCAAAGATGGTTATTGGAATGACAGTGGTTTCTTTTGCCACTTCTGCGCCTGAACTTCTTGTTAGTTTGCGTGCAGCTTTTGAGGGGGCTCCCGCAATAGCTATTAATAATGTTATTGGATCTAATATTGCAAATATTGGATTGGTTTTAGGGATTACAGCAATTATGAGTCCTATTGCAGTTAGTAGGGATTTTTATAAGTTAAATTGGCCTGTGATGATGATTTTCTCTCTTGTGATTTATTATTTTTTGAAGAATGATTCTCTTTTAACAAAGATTGAAGGAGTTGTTTTGATTGTATTTTTGGTTGTTTTTTTGATAGTGTTGATGAAGTCTGCAAGAAAAGAAGAAGTTAATTTAGATGATGTTGATGATGCATTGGCAAATGCTGGTTATGCTAAGATTTTTGTATGGTTGTTTGTTGGGGCTGTTGGATTGTATTTTGGTTCTGAATGGTTGGTAGAAGGGGCAATTGAAATAGCAGAGCAGATAGGTGTTAGTAAAGGGGTAATTTCTGTAACTATGATAGCAATAGGTACAAGCATACCAGAGTTAGCGGCATCAATAATTGCAGTAGTCAAAGGAGAAAAAGCAATTTCATTAGGAAATTTAATAGGGTCTAATATTTTTAATATTGCATCAGTTTTGGGGATTACTGCGATTGTCAAAGAAATACCAGTTACTGAGTCGCAGATATTAAGTAGAGATATTTTTTGGATGTTAGGTTTCTCTTTGGTTCTAATCCCATTAGTTTTCTTGCCAAAAAAATACATTTTAAGCCGAGTTAAAGGTTTGATTCTTTTCCTTGGTTATGGTGTTTTTATTTATGTAGTTTTTAAAACTACTACATAAAAAAAGAGCTTGCTGTAAGCAAACTCTTTTCATTATTTTAAAAATCTGAACTAGGTAATATTAGCAGACTTTACAGTCTTAATAATTCTACCAGCAATCTTATATGGATCTCCATTAGAAGCAGGTCTTCTGTCTTCTAGCCAGCCTTTCCAGCCTTTTTCTACAGTAATAATAGGAATCCTAATGGAAGCTCCTCTATCCGAGACGCCATATGAAAAATCAGAAACATGAGCAGTTTCATGTAAACCGGTTAAACGTTCATCATTAAATTCTCCATATACATCCATATGCTCATTTGTAACAGGTCTAAATGCTTCACATATTTTCTCATAAATTTCTTTAGAGGCACAGGTTCTTAGGATGGTGTTAGAGAAGTTTGCGTGCATACCAGAACCATTCCAATCACCTTTTATAGGTTTTGGGTGGTATTCAATATAGTAGCCATATTTTTCTGTCAATCTGTCTAATAAGTAGCGAGCAATCCAAATTTCATCACCAGCTTTTTTTGCTCCTTTAGCAAATAATTGGAACTCCCATTGTCCAGGAGCTACTTCTTGGTTAATTCCTTCAAAGTTTAACCCAGCATCAATACATAGGTCTGCGTGTTCTTCAACAAAGTCTCTACCCCAAGTATATCTACCACCAACAGAACAATAGTATTTACCTTGTGGCCCAGGAAATCCACCGCGTGGAAAACCAAGGGGTAAGTCTGTCTTTGTATCCATTAAAAAATATTCTTGCTCAAATCCAAACCAAAAATCATTATCATCATCATCAATGGTAGCTCTAGCGTTAGATGCGTGTGCTGTTCCATCTGCATTTAAAACTTCAGACATTACTAAAAACCCATTTGTTCTTGTTGGATCGTTATAGATCGCCACAGGTTTTAATAAACAATCAGATGAATCGCCAGAGGCTTGTTCGGTAGAACTTCCATCAAAAGACCAGTTGTCCAATTCTTCAATGGTGCCTTGAAAGTTTTCATGTTCTTCAATTTTTGTTTTGCTTCTCATGTTCTGAGTAGGAAAATGACCATCTAGCCAAATGTATTCCAATTTAATTTTTGCCATGTTAAATATTTTGTATTATTCACGCAAAAATATATAAATATTAAAAGTACCCCTAATTTTTTTGGGGTTAAATTATAAAAAAATACTTTTTTTATTGATTCACTATATTAAATAGGTGGAAATTTCATTTTTGATCAAAAAAAATATTTATTTTTGTCAAAAAACAAATCATGTCAACAATTAGATTTAATGCATTAAAAGAAACCTTACATAGAAGACCATTGAAAATTAAAGAAAAGGGTCGTAAATCTGATACTTTTGGCAACAATGTTTTTAATGAACATGCAATGCGTCAATACATGACTAAAGAAGCATACAGAAGTGTAATGGATGCCAATGAATTTGGAAAAAAAATAGATAGAAAAGTTGCAGATCAAATTGCAGTTGCCATGAAAGATTGGGCGCTGTCAAAAAATGCAACACACTACACGCATTGGTTTCAACCATTAACAGGTTCCACAGCAGAAAAACACGATGCCTTTTTTGAAACCACCGAAAACGGAAGAGCGATAGAAAAATTTAGTGGAGGAGAATTGGTTCAACAAGAGCCCGATGCTTCAAGTTTTCCAAATGGAGGAATTAGAAATACATTTGAAGCAAGAGGTTATACAGCTTGGGATCCTACTTCGCCTGCATTTATATACGGAACTACTTTATGTGTGCCTACAGTTTTTGTTGCCTATACGGGAGAAGCTCTAGATAATAAAGCGCCTTTATTAAGAGCTTTGCAAGCTATAGACATGCATGCAACGGCAATTTGTAAATATTTTGATAAAAATGTAAGAAAGGTAAGTGCCTCCTTAGGTTGGGAGCAAGAATATTTTTTAATTGATGATGCACTTGCAGCTTCTAGACCAGATATCACTTTAACAGGAAGAACTCTATTAGGGCATTCATCAGCAAAAGGACAACAATTAGATGATCATTACTTTGGATCAATACCAAACAGAGTGATGAGCTATATGAGAGATTTAGAACAAGAATGTATATTACTGGGAATTCCTGTTAAAACCCGTCATAATGAAGTTGCCCCCAATCAATATGAATTGGCACCAATTTTTGAAGAAGCAAATTTAGCAGTAGATCACAATTCACTGTTAATGGATGTGATGGATAAAATTGCAGCACGTCACCATTTTAAAGTTTTATTTCATGAAAAACCATTTTTAGGTATTAACGGTTCTGGAAAACATAACAACTGGTCTTTAGCAACAGATACTGGTGTAAACTTATTGAGCCCTGGTAAAACTCCGATGAAAAATTTACAATTTTTAACCTTTTTTGTAAATACCATAAAAGCAGTGCATGATTATGAAGAGTTAATTAGAGCGTCTATTGCAAGTGCAAGTAACGATCATCGATTAGGAGCAAATGAAGCGCCACCAGCAATTATTTCTGTATTTATAGGCTCCCAATTATCGGCTGTTTTAGATGAGTTAGAAAACGTTACCAAAGGGAAATTATCACCAGAAGAAAAAACAGATTTAAAATTAAATATTGTTGGTAAAATTCCTGAGATTTTATTAGACAATACAGACAGAAATAGAACCTCTCCATTTGCTTTTACTGGAAATAAATTTGAATTAAGAGCCGTGGGATCTTGGTCTAATTGTGCAGGACCAATGACCACGTTAAACACAATTATAGCAAAACAATTAAAAGATTTTAAAGTTGAAGTTGATAAATTAATCGACCATAAAAATCTGAAAAAAGATGAGGCTGTCTTTAATGTATTAAGAGAATATATAAAGGCTTCTAAAAAGATTCGTTTCGAGGGAAATGGGTATGGAATAGCTTGGGAAAAAGAAGCAAAGAAACGTGGGTTGAGTAATCATAAAACTACCCCCGAAGCTTTAAAGGCCAAGATTTCTAAACAATCTTTTACCCTTTTTGAAGAAATGAATGTAATGAGCAATATTGAAGTAGAAGCACGTCATGAGATTGAGTTGGAAGAATATATTTTAAGAATCCAAATTGAAGGTCGTGTTTTAGGTGATATTTCTAAAAATCATATCATACCAACGGCAATTAAATATCAGAACACATTAATCGAAAATGTGAGCGGTTTAAAAAATATTTTTGGAGATGACTTTAAAAAGCATGCAAAAGAACAAATCGACTTAATCGAAAAAATATCTTTTCACATTGCAGGAATCAATTCTAAAGTTGAACAAATGACAGATCAGAGAAGAAAAGCAAACCAATTAAAAGGGCAAAAATCTGCGGAAGCTTATTGTGATAAGGTAAAACCCTACTTTGAAGAAATTAGATATCATTGCGACAAACTAGAAATGATGGTTGATGACGAGCTATGGCCTTTGGCTAAATACAGAGAATTATTGTTTACAAGATAGTGAATAGAAATCCTGCAAAAGCAGGATTTTTTTATTTCAAAAATTTATCTTTGCAGCAATAACAATACAACAAGATGAGTCAAGAAGTTTCTAAAAGATACGCACAACGTGGCGTCTCTGCATCAAAAGAGGATGTCCATAATGCCATTAAGAACATCGACAAAGGTTTATTCCCAAAAGCATTCTGTAAAATTGTTCCAGATTATTTAACCAATGATGATGATTATTGTTTGATCATGCATGCAGATGGAGCAGGGACAAAATCGTCTTTAGCCTACATGTATTGGAAGGAAACTGGCGATATTTCTGTTTGGAAGGGAATTGCTCAAGATGCGTTGATTATGAATATTGATGATTTATTATGTGTGGGTGCTACAGATAATATCATGTTATCATCTACCATTGGTAGAAATAAAAGTAAGATTCCAGGTGAAGTTTTGTCAGCAATTATTAATGGAACAGAAGAATTAATTGAAGACTTAAAAGGTTTTGGAGTTACTATTCATTCTACTGGAGGAGAAACAGCAGATGTTGGTGATTTGGTAAGAACAATTATTGTAGACTCTACTGTAACTGCTCGTATGAAGCGTTCTGATGTTATAGACAATGCAAATATTAAGGAAGGTGATGTAATTGTTGGTTTGGAATCTTTTGGACAAGCAACCTATGAAGCGGAGTATAATGGAGGAATGGGATCGAACGGATTAACCTCTGCAAGACATGATGTTTTTCATAAATATTTAGCCCATAAATATCCTGAAAGTTTTGACGCCGCTGTTCCTGACAATTTAGTGTATTCTGGAAATACAAAACTAACAGACAAAGTCACCAATTCTCCACTTGATGCCGGTAAATTAGTCTTATCTCCAACAAGAACCTATGCACCAATTATCAAAGAAATTTTATCAAAATTTAATTCTGATACAGTGCATGGAATGATTCATTGTTCCGGAGGTGCTCAAACAAAAATTTTACACTTTATAGATAATCTTCACATTATAAAAGATAATATGTTCCCGATACCTCCATTATTTAAATTGATACAAGAACAATCTGAAACAGATTGGAAAGAAATGTATCAAGTTTTTAATTGTGGACATCGAATGGAAATATATGTTTCACCAGAAATTGCAGAGGAGATTATTGCCATCTCAAAATCATACGATGTAAATGCTCAAATTATTGGTAGAGTTGAAGTTTCTGAAACGAAGAAGTTAACTATCAATAGTGATTTTGGGACTTTTGAGTATTAAAAAAATATAAAAAAGCTTCAGACTTTTTATTCTAAAGCTTTTAATTATTAGTAATCACAAATAAGGGTGTGAAGTTTAATTTTTTTGAGCGTAGTAGTCCAAACCTCATGTCCAAATTCTTTGGGTGAAAATTTAAATAGGAGTATTGTTCTTTTCTTTTTCTTACAATAATGGCTTTCAATTAAAACATTTAGAGGAATCATTTTTTTTGTGGTAAAACGGTCAAATATTCTCAGTGATCCTTTAAAAAAAGCAGTCACTTTTTCCTGCTTGGTTTGTATTACTTTGGCAGATGAAAATCGATTATCGGTAGTAGCTTTCATTTCAATAGTATTTAAACTGTTAAAATATTTTACTAGATTGATTTCCAACTCTTTCTCAGTAATTTTTGTATTTAAATTAATATCCCAAGCAAAAGTATATGTCCAAAAATTTATATGTTCTTGAGTTCGCCAACCCTTAGGAGGAAATCGTACCTCTCCAACACCTTTATAGTCCATGTTTCTTGCTGGAAAACGAAATATTTCTTTGCCCCAAAGACTATCAATATCAATTAGATGTATGTCTTTATAATTCTGTCCGAAAGAAAAAAAGGCACAACATAACAATGTGAAAAATAAACTTATTTTTTTCATGTATTTACAATTTTAATTTGACTTCAAAACCAATCGCATCAGAAATTGCGCTGTTTCTTATTTTACTTTTATAATTTACATCCCATTCTCGCCTGTCAATTTTAAATTTTGCAGCCAAACTTTTTTCTTTATAATTTGGAATTGCATTAAATTTTATTGGTTTCGTAATGTTTTTTATGGTAAGTAGGGCATGAATATTCATGGATGCATCCGAATTATAATAAACGCCAGTAATTACAAGTTTTGCTAAAGGATGTTTTTTAGTATCAAAAAAATCTGCTTGTTTTAGATGCTCCACCAAGCTTTTTCTTGCTTTTATTTTTTTGATATCTGTATTGGTAATAGAATTCATATCTATCAAAAACTCTCCACCAGTAATTAGCTCTCCAGTTTTAATAAAATGGCCTTTAATGAAATTTATAAATCCATTGTGTCCACCAAAATAGAAGGTGTATTCTCCAATCCACTTAATGGAGCTTTTAGTAATATTAATGTTTAGTTTTTCTTGTGCATTACTTGAAGTTAATAAAAATGTAATGCAGATAATACTGATGATAATTTTTCTCATGATGTTTTTATTTTTGGACAAAACTATAGGGAACTAAAAATAAAAGTGTCAAAAAAATGTAAAAGAACTGTCAACATATGTGAAAAGTCATAAAAATGTATGTTATTTACTGGAATTATGAGTAAAAAGAAATTTTTTTTATATACCAGTTTACTTCTTATTCTTTTTTTAGGATGGTTTTTATCCAACTCCAATAATGATAATGATGATTTTTCTGAGAAAGTTAGTGTTGCTTTAAGAGAAGTTGGGCATCAATTATTGTGGTCTAATCAAGATTCAACTTCTTTAGTTTTGCCAATAAATAAACCTCAAAAAAATAAGTTTCAATTGTCTTTTCAAAATCAGCTTTCTTTTGAGCCAAGTATTTTAGTTACTAAGGTTAAGACAAGTTTTGAAAAAGCATCTTTACCAAAGTATTATAGAGTGGAGGTGAAGCAATGTGATACTGATGAAGTTGCTTATAGTTATCAAATAAGTAAAGATTCAGAGAGTACCATAATTCCATGTGCTGGAAGATTTTTACCAACTTCATGTTATAAGATTGAGTTGAAGTTTACCAAAAGGTCGTCTCCTTTTATTAGAGATCTATTTTTAATTGCTTTCAGTATCAGCTTGTTTATTTTTATGTACAAATTCTTTTTTTCTACTAGGAATAAAGCCAGTATTGTAACTGATAATATAAGTTTTACTAAATTAGGTATTTTTCATTTTTATCCTGAGCAAAATAAATTGGTGAAACAGGCAACAGAAATTAATCTATCTAAAAAAGAATGCGAGTTGTTGTCTATTTTTGTCTCTAGACCAAACGAAATTATTAAACGTGATGAGATAACAAAAAAAGTATGGGAAGATAATGGCGTTTTTGTAGGTAGAAGTTTAGATACATATATTTCTAAATTACGAAAAAAATTAAAAGAAGACACTACAATTAAAATAACAAATCTTCACGGAGTGGGATACAAGTTAGAAATAAATTGCTAATCTATTCTATTCACTTTTTTATGATAAAATTCGATTTGTTTTTTTCATTGCATAAACATCTTTTTTAGCAGTTTGTTTTTTGCTAGTATTAAATCTAAAACTTGGTAAGTAGAAATTCTGAACGCCTCTAGTTTTTATCAATTTGCTAGCCTATTTTCAGCTGATTTATTTTCTAGTTGCTTTGAGATTATTTAGCAATAGAAATTTTATTATTTTATGCTTTATATCCAAAAAATATAGATCAAATCAAATAGAATAAATTTCCGATAAAAATTGTAAATTCGCAATCCAAGTAAAGAGTAGAAGATGATAGATAAAATAAGAATTGTAAAGCAGCGTTATGATGAGGTTTCAGATTTAATTATTCAGCCAGATATTATTATGGATCAGAAGCGTTACGCACAATTAATGAAAGAATATAAAGATTTAGGAGATGTTGTTCAAAGAGGTCAAGAATATGAAACTTTGCAAAACAATATAGAAGAAGCGAAAGCTATTCTTGCAGAGGGTTCAGATCTAGAAATGAATGAAATGGCAAAGATGGAAATAGAGGAGGCTAATGAAAGAATTCCTGAACTAGAAGAAGAAATTAAATTCTTATTAATTCCAAAAGATCCAGAAGATTCTAAAAATGCAGTTGTAGAATTACGTGCAGGAACAGGTGGAGATGAAGCAAGTATTTTTGCTGGAGATTTATTTAGAATGTATTCTAAATATTGTGAAGGTAAAGGTTGGAAAGTTTCCACTGTAGATTACTCTGAAGGGACAAATGGTGGATTTAAAGAAATTCAATTTGAAGTATCTGGTGCTGATGTTTATGGAACTTTAAAGTTTGAAGCGGGGGTTCACCGCGTGCAAAGAGTTCCCCAAACAGAAACCCAGGGTAGGGTTCATACTTCCGCTGCAACGTGTATGGTTTTTCCGGAGGCAGAAGAGTTTGATGTAGAGATTAATCCCAAAGAAGTAAGAATCGATTTTTTCTGTTCTTCAGGTCCTGGAGGTCAATCTGTAAATACTACTTATTCTGCTGTTCGTCTTACACACATCCCCACGGGATTAGTTGCGCAATGTCAAGATCAAAAATCACAACATAAAAATAAAGAGAAGGCATTTAAAGTATTGCGTTCTAGATTGTATGATTTAGAGTTGGCAAAAAAGCAAGCAGAAGATGCAGCAAAAAGAGGTTCTATGGTAACTTCTGGAGATAGAAGTGCAAAGATTAGAACCTATAATTATGCCCAAGGTAGGGTAACAGATCATAGAATTGGTTTGTCATTGTATGATTTACCCAATATTTTGAATGGTGATATTCAGAAAATTATTGATGAATTAATGTTGGCAGAGAATACTGAAAAGTTAAAAGAATTAGGAGATAGTATTTAACTAAAAAAAAGGCTTTAAAATTTAATCTTAAAGCCTTTTTTATTAGCTGTTTATTTACCAAATAAATGCAATTCTGTGAATTTTTTATTTATGGTAATTGAATGCTTTTTTGAGTTCAATTCATTCAAATCAATATCAACATTATCTATTTGCACCTTTTTTACTGTAAAAGGTAGATTGTGAAAAACAATATTAAATTTTGAATAAGGTGCATCAAATTTACCTTCTTTGTGTTGTTGTAAAATGAATTCATCATTCTTTCCGGTTAATTTAAATGTTCTTAAACTATATCTGCCTTTTTTATAATCATATCCATCATGAGCATCATCATATAATTCTGACTTTTCTTTCCCGATTTTATAATATACATCAAGAGTAATTTCATCAAAATCTTTTTCGCCAACATATTGTTGAACAGGGTATTTTGGAATAACAGCTCCTTCTTTTATAAATACTGGCATGCTATCTAAATCAGCATCAACCCACATTTCTTTTCCCCCATCAATCAATTCATTGGTCCAAAAGTTGTACCATTTACCTCTTGGTATATACATTCTTCTTCCTTTTGCATTTGGTTCTTGAATTGGGCATACTAGTATTTGGTTTCCGTAAACAAACTCATCACTTCTGTAATGAGTGTGAGGATCTTCTTGATCAAATAAAACCAAAGACTTTAAAATTGGTGTTCCGTTATTTAAATATTTCCAGAATGCTGTATATAAATAAGGTAATAATTGATATCTTAATTCTACAAATTTTCTTACAATATCTGTAATTTCATCACCAAATACCCAAGGTTCTTGGTCTCCATGATCTCCAGAAGAGTGAACTCTACAAAATACATGAAAAACACCTAATTGAATCCACCTTGCGAATAGTTCTCCTTGAGGTTGTTCAGCAAAGCCACCAATATCTGACCCAGAGAAAGAGAAACCAGACATTGCCATTCTTTGTGCTTGATTGTTGGCAATTGCAAGATGCTCCCAGGTAGCTACATTATCTCCCATCCAAGTTGATGTATAACGTTGTGTGCCAGAATATGCAGCTCTAGTAATTACAAATGGTCTTTTAGGATAGCTATATTTTTTTAAGCCATGATAAGTTGCACGAGCCATTTGCATTCCATAAATGTTGTGCGCTTTTCTATGAGAACATTGATTGCCATCATAATCGTGCCTTACATCGTCTGGAAAAGTTTTATTTGGAACTTCCATTACAGCAGGTTCATTCATATCATTCCAAACTCCTTTTACTCCTATATCTTCAATTAGTTCTTGGAATAAACCAGACCACCAATCTCTTACTTCTGGTTTTGTATAATCTGGGAAATAACATTCACCTGGCCAAACTTTACCTTTCATATAAGGACCATCTGCTCGTTTACAAAAATAGTCTTTATCTAAAGCTTCTTTAAAAACATTGTATTCTAAATCGATTTTAATGCCAGGATCAATAATTACCACAGTTTTAAAGCCATCATCTTCAAGTTCCTTTACCATTCTTTTTGGTTCTGGAAAATGATTTTTATCCCATGTAAAACAACGGAAACCATCCATATAATCGATGTCTAAATAAATAGCATCGCAAGGTATTTGTAACTCTCTAAATTTATTTGTAATCTGTTTTACATTCTCTTCAGGATAATAGCTCCATTTACATTGATGATATCCTAAAGCCCAAAGTGGAGGTAAGGCATGAGGTTTACCTGTTAAATCTGTATAGTTTGCAACAACATCAGACATTTCAGGGCCATAAATGAAGTAGTAATCCATTTCCATTCCTTGAGCCCAAAAACTAGTTACATTTCTTCTTTCGTGAGCAAAATCGAAATATGTTTTAAAGGTATTATCGAAGAAAATTCCGTAAGATTTATTGTTGTGTATAGAGGTGTAAAATGGAATCGCTTTGTAAATAGGGTCTGTATTTTTACCAAACGCATAAGAATCTGTTACCCAGTTTTCAAAACGTTTTCCTTTTAAATTAATATCTATCGGTTTATCTCCAAGACCATAGTAACTTTCTGCTTTTTGAGAAATTTTACTCATTTTAACAATATCACCACCCAACTCGTAACTTTCTTCCCAGTGAAATCCTATTTCATCTTGATTTATTAAAACCATATCTTTAGCATCATACAAACTAACTTGTAAATTTGCCTTTTCTACTTTACAAATCAGTTTTTTTGTAGCAATAATATAATGAGTTTCTTCCTGAGTAACTTTTAAAAAATTATAACCTCTTGAAGCGTGTATTGTAACTCCGTAAGAAAAATCATTTTCAAATTTCCCAGTTGTAGAATATCTAAATCTAATTACACTATCTCTAACAACAGTAACTTGTAGAACAACATTGTTTTTTGTGGTGAAATAAAGTTTATCAACATCTTTTTTATAATTAATTATTTCTGATGGGAATAAATTCCCTTTTTGTTCTAACTCTGTGTTTACAATCATTTTTTTGGTTTTTAACTTTTAAAAGCATCTATACAAATACAAAAATAAACGAATGAAAAAAATATATGACATATTAAGAAACTAGTTTTTAAGAATTTTGAAAACAATAAAAAAAGAGGAATATTTTTCTTTTATTGAGAATAAAAATCATTTTTTTTGATAATGAGGTATTTTTTTTAACGACTCTTTAATTGAACTTAAAAGCTAACATACTTAATGGCGGCAAATTCAATTCTAGAGAGTTTTCTCTATTATTCCATTCTTTTTCTTCAGAATTTAAATTAGTATTTGTGTAATTTCCTGTTCCGTTATATTTTAAGTCATCACTATTAAAAACCTCTTTTAAAGTACCTGATTTTGGAATACCAATTCTGTAATTTTCCCTAGGTATAGGAGTTAGATTTAAAACAATAATAAGGTCATCTTTTTCATTATTTCCTTTTCTAATATATGACATTACAGAGTTTTGATGATCTAAATGATCAATCCATTCGAAACCTTCAGGAGAAAATTGTTTTTGATGCAATGCTTTTTCTTTTTTGTATAATAAATTTAAATCTTTGACTAGATTCTGAGCACCTTTATGAACATCATATTGTAATAAATGCCAATCTAGACTTTGTTGAAAATTCCATTCAGAAGTTTGACCAAATTCTCCTCCTTGAAATAATAATTTTGTACCTGGATGCGTGTACATAAAACTATATAACACTCTTAAATTTGCAAAACGTTGCCATTCATCTCCAGGCATTTTATCGACAATTGCTTTTTTACCATAAACTACTTCATCATGTGAAAGAGGAAGCATAAAGTTTTCTGTAAAGGCATAATTTAGACTAAATGTTAGATCATTTTGGTGATGTTTTCTATAAATAGGTTCTTTAGTAAAATATTCTAAAGAATCATGCATCCAACCCATCATCCATTTCATACCAAAACCTAATCCGCCATTATAAGTAGGTTTTGAAACTTTTGGGAAGGAAGTAGATTCTTCTGCAATGGTCTGAACATCTGGGAAAGAAGCATAGACCTCGGTATTTAAATCCTTTATAAAATCGATTGCTTCTAAGTATTCTCTACCACCAAATTTATTGGGTTCCCATTGACCTTCTTCTCGAGAATAATCTAAAAATAACATTGAAGCAACAGCATCTACTCTTAAACCATCTGCATGAAATTGGTCTAACCAAAAAATTGCATTACTAATTAGAAATGCTTTAATTTCATTTCTCCCATAATTAAAAATTAAGCTTTTCCAATCTTGATGATACCCTTTTTTTCGATCTGGATGTTCGTATAAATTAGATCCATCAAAAAAACCTAAACCGTGGTCGTCTGAAGGGAAATGTGAAGGAACCCAATCAAGTAATACTCCTATTCCTTTTTCATGAAATTTATCAATTAAAAATTTAAATTCGTCAGGATATCCAAAACGGGATGTTGGCGCAAAGTAGCCCGTAAGTTGATATCCCCAGCTTGGATCATAAGGATATTCCATTATTGGCATAAATTCTACATGCGTAAAATTCATGTCTGCAACATAATTTACCAACTCTTCGGCTAATTCTTTATAACTTAAAAAACGATTTTCTTCAACTTGTTTTTTCCATGATCCTAAATGAACTTCGTAAACAGAAAATGGTGCCTCTAAAGCGTTATGATGCTTTCTGTTTTTCATCCATTTTTTATCTTTCCATTTGTAATCATCGCTCCAAATTACTGATGCTGTTTTAGGAGGATGTTCACATCTTCTTGCAAAAGGATCTGCTTTTTCTGTAATTATATCATTATGAGTACTTTGAATTTTGTATTTGTAAAGATTTCCTTTTCCAACACCAGGAATAAATCCTTCCCAAATTCCGCTATCATCCCATCTAACATTTAATTGATGTTCGCTATCTAACCAAAAATTAAAGTCTCCAACAACAGATACAGTTTTTGCGCTTGGAGCCCAAACAGCAAAATACGTTCCTTCTTTACCCTCTAAGGTTGTAATATGAGAGCCAAATTTTTCATATAATCTATAATGTTTTCCGGCTTTAAATAAATTAATATCAAATTCTGTAAAAAGACTATATACTTTTGTTTTTGTCATGTTTTATGAGTTCATAATGTTTTGGGACTCCTTTTAAGGGAATAATTGTCCAATCTGGTCTCGAATTAAGTTCATAACCTAATTCATAAATTGTTTTTCTAATAAGCAATATTTTAATAAATATACTCTTTCGTTGCTGTAACCTATAGATAAATTAGATTCTTGGGTTAGATCTCTGTAAGTTTCTAAAAACCCAGAAATAAAATATTCATACAATAATTCACCATCCTCAAAAAGTACTTCTTTCTCTTTTAAAAAATATTGCCAAGCTTCTCCATTGTTAGAAATAAGTTTTTGCATAAAATTAATCGTAATATTTGTGTTTTCAGAATCAACAATATTGATACTTCCTAAATACTTAGACGTATATTTAAATTCTTTTTTATAAGATAAATAACGATTCATTTCATAATCTGGATTTTTATCAGCATAAATTCTTCTAAAGAATTTTAAAATAAAATGATCGTCGTAAATTATTGATGTATTAGTTTGCTCTAAGTTTAAAAACTTAAATGATTCATATAGTGGGTACCTAAAATTTAAAGATTTATGATATTGAACAGGAGTTTTAACTAATGGTAAAGCTTCACAAATTTGTTCATAAACAACTTTCCTAAAAGATTCTTTATAAATAGTATCTAAAATAAAACCATTTTTGCCCTCTAATTCAATTTCTAAAATTTTATTTTCTGGTTCAATACTGTTATTTGAAACAAATGCAATTGGTAGAAAATAATGATGGTAATAGACTTCTTTGTTTTTTGGTATTCTAAAAGAGTCGTTTAATTCTATGTACTTTAGTTTATTTGATTTGCCACCATACCAGCGTTGTTTTTGAATATATTTTTCTTTTATCATCTTAAAACTACTTATTCAATTTAAAAATGTGGAAAGGTAAATTAGGGTGCAATTCAACATAATTCCACTCATTATACCAATTATAAGAGTTTCTTGTTACTAAATCTAAAACTTCGACTTTATGACCTTGATGAATACCAAGTTCGTTCAGAGGTAATTGAACAGAACCAATTTGTGAATTATAAGCATCTAAATTAACAATTGTAAGTGATTCATCAGATTTTTCTTGATTCCATTTATAGAATGCAATTAAATTATCATTTTGTGTTTCTAAAAATTTGATATTATTTGTTTGTTGATAAGATTCTTGCTCTTTTCGAATGGTATTTATTTTTGTAATTATTGACGTTATTTTATTCTCTATAAACCAATCATAATTACAAATTTGAAACTTTTCAGACATATAATATTCCTCTTTTCCGGGAATTGGGTTGTCTATTTGTTGCTCGAAAACTGGGCCATAAACACCTATATTTGAGCTTAATGTAGCCGCTAATACATAACGTATAATATACATACTCTCTGGTGCGCCTTGTAAATGATAAGGATTTATATCTGGTGTATTTGGCCAAAAATTAGGGCGCAAATATTCACGTTGGCTAGTTTGGGTAAGCTCAGTAACATATTCTGTAATTTCTTGTTTAGAAATACGCCATGTAAAGTATGTATAGCTTTGCGTATAGCCCTGTTTTGCTAATTGTTGCATCACTTTAGGTTTTGTAAATGCTTCGGCCAAAAATAAAACGTTTGGATGTTGTTTTTTTACTTCAGCAATTATCCAACCCCAAAAATAATATGGTTTTGTATGCGGGTTATCTACTCTAAAAACAGAGATTCCACAATCAATCCAATACAATAAAGTGTCCAAGCATTCATTCCAAAGATTTTTAAAATCTTTACTTTCCCAATAAATAGGTAAAATATCTTGATATTTTTTAGGAGGATTTTCAGCATACTGAACTGTGCCATCTGGTCTCCATTTAAACCAATCAGGATGCTCTTTTACCCAAGGATGATCAGGAGCTACTTGTAATGCATAATCCATTGCAATTTCAACACCCAATTTTTTTGCTTCTGAAACTAATTCTTTAAAGTCTTCTAGAGTGCCTAATTGAGGATGAATATCTCTATGGCCGCCATATTTAGAGCCAATTCCCCAAGTAGAGCCTACATCACCTTCTTGTGCAACTGTAGTATTGTTTTTTCCTTTTCTATTCACCTCACCAATAGGATGAATAGGAGGGAAGTATAAAGTGTCAAATCCCATTTGAGATATTCTTGGTAATATTCTATGACAGTCATTAAAAGTTCCGTGTTTACCAACAATTTCTGAAGCTGATCTTGGGAAAAATTCATACCATGTAGAAAATCTAGCTTTTTTTCTATCTACATAAACTTTATATTCTTGAGATTTTTCAATTATTAATTTTTGAGGGTTCGTTTTAAAAATATTAGTTAGCCTATTTGAGGTTGCTTCTTCTATAGCTGTTCCGTAAGATTCTTTATTTTGAAAGATATCGATAAGATATTGAAGGTATTTTTTATCATTAACTTTCATTCTTTTTGGAATTGACTGAATTAATTCCACTCCTTCTAATAATTCTGAATTAACATGTTGATGATCATCAATTTTTCTTTGAATACCATGTTGCCAATTTAATGCATAATCAACCCATCCTTGAACTTTATAAGTATAAAACCCTTGTTTAGTAGTTGTGAAATTCGCAACATATTCATCGTTATAAGTTGGTAACATTCTTACTTTTGACCAAAACTTATCAGATTCATGCTTGTACCATAAATCTGCTTGTAAAATATCGTGCCCATCAATTAAAACATCAGCTGTTACATTAACAATTTCGTCTAGAACTCTCTTTATATAAACTTTTCCGTCGTTTATTTTTGGAGCAATATTTTCTATAACAATTCTACTTTGATTTTGCATTAAATGTATTTTAAAAATAAGATTTTCAAGGTTAACCTATGATTGTGCCTTTAGGTATAGTAGCATCTTTTTTGATAACAACAATACCATCTTTTACCATGAAAGTATCTGTTTCGATATTGTCTATGTGTTTTCCGCCATTAATTCTAACATCATCACCGATTCTGCAGTTTTTGTCAATAATACAATTATGAATGTAGCATCGATTTCCAATACCCATCATAATTTCTATATTATTATTTTTAACGTCTTGTAAAGATTCATACGAATCATTACCCATCATATAAGTATTAGAGATTAAAGAATTTTTCCCTATTCTAGAACGAATACCAATAACTGATTTTTCAACTTTTTCTGCATTTATAATACTTCCATCTCCAATTACAGCTCTATTTAATATGGTTCCTGATATTTTTGAAGTTGGTAAAATTCTAGCTCTTGTATATATTCCTTGATTATCATCAAATAAGTTAAACTTCGGAACGTCGGCTGTTAAGCCTAAATTAGCATCAAAAAAGGTGTCAATATTACCAATATCTGTCCAATATCCTTCATAAGGATAGCTTACTGTTTTGTGGTTTTTTATGGCTTCAGGAATAATCTCTTTACCAAAATCATTGGTTTTTTGGTTATTCATTAATTCCATTAATAATTTTCTATTAAAAATATAAATTCCCATTGAAGCAAGATAATTTCTTCCTTCTGTTTTCATTTCTTCACTCACATCTGATACCCAATCAGGAAGTAATTCTGAATTTGGTTTTTCTATGAAAGACGTAATTCTGTTTTTGTCATCCGTCTTTAAAATTCCGAAGGAGGTCGCATCTTTGGCATTAACAGGATAAGTAGCAATAGAAATTTCTGAACCACTTTCTTCGTGTTTTTTAATCATTTCATTAAAATCCATCTGATAAAGTTGATCTCCAGAAAGAATAAGTGCATATTCAAAATCGTTTTGTAAAAAATGATGCATACTTTGTCTTACAGCATCTGCAGTTCCTTGAAACCATTTATCACTTTTAATGGTTTGTTCTGCAGCTAATACATCAACAAAAGCGGAGCTAAAAAAACTAAAGTGGTAGGTGTTTTTTATGTGTTTATTTAACGAGGCTGAATTAAACTGAGTTAAAACATACATTCTTTTGATATCAGAATTTATGCAGTTAGATATTGGGATATCAACCAGTCTATATTTTCCTGCAATAGGAACTGCAGGTTTAGATCTATTTTCAGTTAATGGATATAATCTTGACCCTTGTCCTCCTCCTAAAATAATTCCTAGTACTTTATTGTTTATCATTTTTACTTGATTAGGGATTTGTATAATTCTTCTGTTTGCTTCGCTATAGACATCCAATCGAAATAATCTTCGACTCTTTTTCGTCCATTTTCTGCCATTTTATCTCTTAATTCTGGATTTTCAATTAATTTATTAATTCCGCTTGCTAAATCTTCGGCGAATTTTTCGGCATCTAAAGGTTCAAAGGGCGCTATTTTTTGTTGGTGAACAGGAACTAATATACCCGTTTCGCCATCAAGAACTACTTCTTTAATACCTCCAACTGCACTTGCTACAACTGCAGTTTTACAAGCCATAGCCTCAATATTTATAATTCCAAATGGCTCATAAATAGATGGGCAACAAAAAACATCTGCGTTAGAATATAATTGAATTACCTCTTTTTTAGGTACCATTTTGTCAATCCAAATTACATTTTTTCTTATTTTTTGAACTTCGTTTACAGCATTTTTCATCTCATCTCCAATTTCTTTTGTATCAGGAGCGCCAGCACAAAGAACTATTTGTATTTCTGGATTGATATATTTGATAGCATTTACTAGATGAATTATTCCTTTTTGCCTTGTTATTCTTCCTACAAAAAGTACGTAGGGTTTTTGAGAATCGATATTGTATTCTTTTAAAGTATTATTTTCAGATGTTTGAACATACTCTTGAAGATTAATACCATTGTATATTACTTTTATTTTTTCTTTATCAACATTAAAATAGTTTAAAATATCTTCTTTTGTTTCTTCAGAAACGGCAATTAGAGCATCAGCCATTTCAATTGCTGTTTTTTCAATCCACGAAGAAGTGTCATATCCTTTGCCTAATTGTTCTCTTTTCCATGGTCTTAACGGTTCTAAAGAATGAGTTGTTATTACAAGTGGAATGCCGTAGCAGAGTTTTGCCATAATTCCAGCAAAGTGTGAGTACCAGGTATGACAATGAACAACATCAGCATCAATAGTTGTTGCATTCATTTGAATTCCTGTACTTAGGGTTTGGAATATAGCTTTTAATTTGTCATTTGAATTTTTAAAATCTTGGTTTTCGAATGGGAAACCAATAACCTTTAAATTTTCATCGACATCATTTTGATCTCCAAAACAACGAACTTCAACTTTCATGATTTTTGAAAGTTCTTGAGCTAAATATTCTACGTGAACTCCAGCACCACCATATACATAAGGAGGAAATTCTCTTGTAAAAAATAAACTTTTCATAACTTCTGATAGAGTATTTTTTTTAAATACACAAACAAAATTACAAAATAAAAAAAAAGACTTATTGTTTTAGAAAATTATTATTAGTTTGATAATAATTTAATAATATTTTAAAAATAATGAGAAGTAACCTCTGTTTTTTATCTATAAATAACTAATATGATAATCTAAAAAGTGGATGATTAAGATAATCCTATTGAGAGTGATATTATTATATGAGATTTTACTTGGTAGAATCCCAAAGAAGTAAGAATCGATTTTTAGATTTTGGAGGTCAATCTTAAAATACTACTTGTTCTGATGTTCCTCTAACACACATCTCCACAGGATTAGTTGCGCAATGTCAAGATCAAAAATCACAACATAAAAATAAAGAGAAAGCTTTTAAAGTATTGCGTTCTAGATTGTATGATTTGGAATTGGCAAATAAAAATGGGAGGATGCTTTAAAACATAATAGCTCTATGGTTTCCTCTGGAGATAAAACTACAAAGATTAGAACATATACTTATGGACAAGGAAGGGTAACTGATCATAGAATTGGTTTATCATTGTATGATTTACCTAATATTTTGAATGCTAATATTCAAAAAATTATTGATGAATTAATCTTAGCAGAAAACACAGAAAAATTAAAACAATTAAGTGACGGCTTTTTAGAATTTTCTGAATATGTAATCAAACAAAAAGCGATTAAACTTATACGAGAGTATTTTTAATCGCTTTCTTCTTATAAAACAAATACTTAGTTAACGTGCTATATTATATAATTTGGGGGTATAAGCCCGTTGACTAACACTACAAATATAATGCAGGCACAGATACTTTACAATACCCATTTATGGAGTTTTTTTTTACTCACGGAAAACCGTTAGTTCTGTCACTGTTTTCAGGGAGTAGTAAGATGTTTACTGTTCTTTATAAATTACTAAAACTACTCCAGTTCCACCTTATTTTGGGAGTTTGGCAGAAGTGCCTTTTTTTTAAAAAGTTAAACGTTTCTTTGTTTGTTGATTTCATCTTGTAACTGACGACGAAGTTTTTGTTCTTTTTCTAAAGATTTTTTTCTATTAAGCTTAAGCTCTTCCTCAATATAAGCTAAATTATGTTTAGCCTCTTTTGTTAATACATTACTGTTAGAAAATTTGTACATAAAGAATAATAATCCAACAAGTAATGTAAGTATTATAAACCAAAGAATACTATTATAAGTGGTCTTATTTAACACTAAGCCAAAGAGAGAAATTGAATTTTCTTTTTCAATTGAAGAAGCTAGTTCTTGTGTTGTATTGCTAATTTTTTTATTCAGAATTTTAATATTATCATCTTTGATTTTTAATAAACTTTCTTTTTCAGCAAGTGCTTTTTCGATAACACTTAAAGAATCTAATACATTATTCTTAAGTCTTTGGTAGCGAAGCTTGCTAATAACTTTATAGGTTTGATAACTTGATGAAGTTCTATAAATTTTATCAAATTGATTTTCTAAAGTACTTTCTTCTGTTGTTCTCTGTTGCGCATATAGACAAAAACTACCTATTATGTAAAAAAAAGCTAAAAAAGATGATTTCATTAGAGCTGAGTTTAGGGTTATTAAATTCATAAAAAACCCAAACGAAGAAGCGTTTGGGTTTTTTAGTATAAGCAAGAATTAATAAATTATTTTACTTTGTCTACAATTGCCTTAAAAGCTTCTGGACTGTTCATCGCTAAATCAGCTAAAACCTTTCGGTTTAATTCGATGTTGTTAGCTTTTACTTTACCCATAAACTGTGAATAAGACATTCCGTGTAAACGAGCACTAGCGTTAATACGCATAATCCATAATGCACGAAAGTTTCTTTTATTGTTTTTACGGTCTCGGTAGGCATAAACCATTCCTTTTTCAACCGCATTCTTTGCTACTGTGTAAACGTTTTTTCTACGTCCAAAGTAACCTTTTGCTGCCTTCAAGATTTTTTTTCTTCTTTTTCTTGAGGCTACTGAATTTACTGATCTTGGCATAATTTCAATGTTTTTTGTAGTAGGCGATTCAATTAAGAATACTTTTTATTTTGGCCTAACTCCATGGTTAATAATTAAATTCCCTTGTTAAACTTACTTTAAGTTTAACTGTTGCTTAATGTTAGACGTATCTGATTTATGAACTAAACCATCATGTGTTAACTTTAATTTACGTTTTTTAGACTTCTTTGTTAAGATGTGACTTTTAAACGCGTGCTTTCTTTTGATTTTTCCAGTACCAGTAACTTTAAAACGTTTTTTGGCGCTAGACTTGGTTTTCATTTTAGGCATCTCTCCTTCGTTTTTATCTTGCTTATAAGATTTTTATTTTACTTTTTTGGGAGCGATAAACATAATCATACGCTTCCCCTCTAATTTTGGTAATTGTTCTACTTTACCATATTCTTCTAATTCTTGTGCAAGTCTTAATAATAATATTTGCCCTTGTTCTTTAAAGATTATTGAACGTCCTTTAAAGAAAACAAATGCTTTTAACTTTGCACCGTCTTGTAAAAATTTTATTGCATGTTTCTTTTTAAATTCATAGTCATGCTCATCTGTTTGAGGTCCAAAACGAATTTCCTTAACAGTAACCTTAGAGGCTTTTGATTTTAGAACTTTTTCTCGCTTCTTTTGCTCATACATAAACTTTTTGTAATCAATAATCTTACAAACAGGTGGCTTAGCTTTTGGTGAAATCTCCACCAAATCTAATTCTTGCTCGGCGGCTAACTCTTTTGCTTTTGCTAAAGGATATACACCAACCTCTATATTCTCGCCAACTAAACGTACTTCATCAACATATCTGATCTTGTCGTTAATTCTGTGTTGGTCTTCTTTGATTACTCTTAATGGCCTTCTTGACCTGCTTCTACGTATTGCTATGACCTAATAAATTTAAATTTAACATTTGACTGTATAATCAGCCTTACTTTATTTCTTTGTTATTATTGAAACTTCACTAAAATTCCAACATCGTTTTACTTATTTCAGTTTTAATTAGAGTTACAAATTCTTCAATTGTAAATGTCCCTAAATCTCCTTCTCCATGTTTTCTGACAGAAACGGTACCCTCTTTTTCTTCCTTTTCACCGATAATCACCATAAATGGTATTTTACCTACTTCCGCATCTCTTATCTTTCTACCAGTTTTCTCATTTCGGTTGTCTACGAGAGCGCGAATTTCGGAATTTTCTAACGATTCTAAAACTTTTTCTGAATATTTTTGATATTTCTCACTGATTGGTAACAAGATAACCTGATCTGGAGTCAGCCAAAGAGGGAAGTTTCCTCCCGTATGTTCAAGTAATACCGCAATAAAACGCTCCATAGAACCAAATGGTGCTCTATGAATCATTACGGGTCTGTGTAACTTATTATCTGATCCTTTATAGGTTAAATCGAAACGTTCTGGCAAGTTATAGTCAACTTGTATAGTTCCAAGTTGCCAACTTCTGCCTAAAGCATCCTTTACCATAAAGTCTAATTTTGGCCCATAAAAGGCAGCTTCTCCTTCTTCAATTACATAATCTAAACCCTTATCTGTTGCTGCACTAATAATTGCATTTTCTGCAATTTCCCATGTTTGTGGGTTCCCAATATATTTTTCAGGAGTTTTTGGGTCTCTAATAGATACTTGGGATGTGAATTTTTCAAAACCTAAAGAACCAAATACATACAATACTAAATCTATAACGTCTTTAAATTCTTGATCCAGTTGATCTGGTGTACAAAAAATATGAGCATCGTCTTGAGTAAATCCTCTTACACGTGTTAAACCATGTAATTCTCCACTCTGTTCATATCTGTAAACAGTTCCAAATTCAGCAAAACGTTTTGGTAAGTCTTTGTATGAGTAGGGTTTAAAGTTATAAACTTCACAATGATGTGGGCAATTCATAGGTTTCAATAAAAACTCTTCATCTATTTTAGGGGTTTTTATTGCTTGAAAGCTATCTTCTCCATATTTTTCATAATGTCCAGAAGTAACATATAATTCTTTCTGTCCAATATGTGGACTTATCACCATTTCATAACCAGCTTTTTTTTGTGCTTTCTTTAAAAAACCTTCAAGTCTCTCTCTTAAAGCTGCTCCTTTTGGAAGCCATAAAGGTAAGCCTGCTCCTACTTTTTGTGAAAAAGTAAACAATTCTAATTCTCTACCAAGCTTTCTGTGATCTCTTTTTTTAGCTTCTTCTAGCAATTCTAAATATTCAGTTAGTAATTTTTGTTTTGGAAAACTAATTCCATAAACTCTAGTTAACTGTTTGTTATTTTCATCACCACGCCAATAGGCACCAGCAACACTCATTATTTTAAATGCCTTAATAATCCCAGTATTTGGAATGTGTCCTCCTCTACATAAATCCGTAAAATTACTGTGATCACAAAAAGTAATGTCTCCGTCAGTTAAGTTTTCAATCAACTCAACTTTATATTCGTTATTTTCTCCTTTATATAAGGACAATGCATCCGCTTTAGAAACAGATCGCATAGAAAACTCGTGTTTTCCTCGAGCAATCTCTATACATTTTGTTTCTAGTTGTTTAAAATCTTTGTCAGAAATAACATCATCACCCAAATCTACATCATAATAAAAACCGTTATCAATAGCAGGTCCAATCGTTAATTTTGCCTTTGGATAAAAACTTAAAATAGCCTCCGCCAAAATATGAGCAGAAGAATGCCAAAATGCTTTTTTGCCCTCATCATCATTAAATGTATATAATATTAAAGATCCATCAGTAGTTAATGAGGTGGTAGTTTCTATTGTTGTTCCATTAAAATTTGCAGAAATAACATTTCTAGCGAACCCTTCACTGATGCTTTTAGCAACATCTATAGGAGTGCTATTTGTTGCAAACTCCTTAACACTTCCGTCTGGTAAAGTAATATTAATCATTAATAGTAATTATTTTGAAGCTGCAAAGATATTAGAAAAGGAGTTTTTACACAATATATATGTATAATAGTTATGGGTAGATTTAAATTTGATTTAAAGAAATCATTTTTATCTGTTTTTTCCATTATTTACGAGAGATGTTTTTTATTCAAATCTCTAAACTCTGTTCTTATTTTTAAATGTTTACAAAAAGAATGTGTAATTAAGTTCGAGGTTATAATTTAATAATGGACACATGAAATATTAAAAAACTAATTATTTTCATTGTTTTAATTTCCTTGTTTTTCAGTGTTTTAGTTGTTTGTTTTCAGTGAACAAAAAAAAGAATTAAAAAAAGGGTTGTATAATTCAAAAGAGGGGGTATATTTGCACCCGCTAACGGGAATATTGTTGGTAACGTTCATT
>Ga0189288_10141_pt1 | contig 63533 bp, 60 predicted proteins | sample UW105minimetaG_FD_130316 | JGI IMG/M metagenome (GOLD analysis project Ga0189288, IMG submission 130316) | Marine microbial communities from the Costa Rica Dome - UW105 mini metaG | ecosystem: Environmental > Aquatic > Marine > Oceanic > Photic zone | place: Costa Rica: the Eastern Pacific...
AAGGAACGAAGTTACATATGAAAATTAATAAAATTAAGCGTGGATATATTTATTACCAATCTACTTTAGGTGGAAGAAGCTGGACAGGTAGAATGAAAAAAATGAATTAGAAAAAGAGCATTAACGCACAAAAAAATTGAATGAAAAAAACTCCTTGATATCAAACTAACTATTAGAGTTTAAAATTACCATAGAAGAAACAATAGTTTTTGGAGATTACCACAATGATATTGAAATACTTCAAAAAGCCAATTCTAGTTTCGCCCTGAAAAATGCGGACAAAAACATTAAAAAAATTGCAAACTATAGCACAAAAAGTAATGATTATTTTGGTTAGAATATATTAGAAAAGTTGACTTTAATCCTTATAAGAAACTGTACTTTGCCTTTCTCTATTTACTTTTAATGTTGTTATATCTGGCCTAGAATAATGACCAACAACATCAAAATTTTGTCTTTCCTCTAAAACACAATTAAAATCTAAGGTTTCTATAATTAATCCTTCTTTAAGCAATACAGGTTCTACCAACCATTCTCCATCTGGTGATGCAATACAAGAACCACCATTGGCTAAGACATCTGGCGCATCTTTAACAATTTTATCATAATGAGGAACCTCCTTTGGAAAATCTGATTTCAACATTACACTAGAAACAGAAATTACAAAAGAACGAGATTCTCTGGCAATAAAACGCGTAATATCTTTGGTATTATGATCACTTCCTGGCCAAACAGCAATGTGTAAATTTTCTCCTAAACCATACAAGGCAGTTCTTGGTAAAGGCATCCAATTTTCCCAGCAATTTAACCCCCCTACAGTAAATTCTTTTAGTGAGTGCACTTGTAAACCATTTCCGTCTCCCGGTGCCCAGGTTAAACGCTCATCATAAGTTGGCTGAAGTTTTCTATGTACAGATTTTATTTTTCCTTTTGGATCGATATAAACCAAGGAAGCATAAATACTATGTCCTCCTCTATTTTTAGCTCGTTCCATAATTCCTAAATAAACAGCAATATGATGTTCTTTTGCTAGTGTACAAATAGCATCTAATTCGCCTTTTTCTATGGTTACAGAATTGCGAACATAATGCGCATGAATTTCTTTTTGAGTTTTAGAGTTCCATTCTGCACCATTTGTTAATGCAATCCAGAAAGGATACCCTGGTAATAAAGCCTCTCCAAAAACAATAAGCTCACAATGTTCTTTTGCAGCATCTTTGATTGATTTCTCTATTTTAAGAATTGTTTTTTCTTTATGCAACCAAACTGGTGAAATTTGTGCCAATGCTACTTTTAATAAATTATCTTTCATTTTTTTATACAATTGTAATTTCTACTACCAAGCCCTCATTAGCCCTTACATTAAAGACTGTTTCATCTTCAAAAATTAAATATTGACCTTTTATTCCAACTAATTTTCCTGTGTAGTTCAAAGTTTTTATCAAATTTAAACTTTTTGGTTTTTCAGGATATTTTTTTACTGGAAAATGTAAATGGGTTTCTGTATTATTATCAATAAAATATTCTTCGGCTTCCTTTGGAATAAACTCTTTTAGTTGCTCTCTCCATGTTACCAGATTTGCATCTTCAATATCATTTTTTAGCATTTTTCGCCAATTGGTTTTATCAGCAACATGCGCTTTTAAAGCCACCTCAGTAATTCCTGCTAAATATCTATTAGGCACCTCAACAATTTCAATCGCTTCATGTGCCCCTTGGTCTATCCAACGGGTTGGTACTTGTTGCTTTCTAGTGACTCCAACTTTTACATTGCTAGAATTTGCTAAATACACAATGTGAGGTTGTAATTGTACAGATTTTTCATAGGCTAAATCTCTATCCTCAATATCTAGATGTGCAGTACTTAACTCTGGCCTCATAATCCAATCGCCCGCATTTGGAGTGTCAAAAAAACAAGATTTACAAAATCCCATTCTGTAAATCTGTTTGTTTGAATGACATTGTAAACATTCATAGCTTAGAAAAGAAAGAGTTATCTCCTTGTTTATAAGCTGATTTACATTTAAAAAATCAGATTTCATATCCAAATAATACTGAATTTCATCAGAATTCTCTGTCATCATTTTTTTTAAAACTCCTTGGTAGATCATATAAAAGATTTTACTATTTTTAACAAACGGTTTTAAAAGTTTGTCTTTTAAAATCGAACTAAACAAACTTACGAATTTTCATGGCTTTTACATTAGTTAATTCTATCATTTCTTGGTTTTTAAAAAAGAGAAAACACCAAATAGAATTGTTTTTAAAATACCCGATTGATGTTCAGCAAGAACTATTATTAAAATTATTAAATACCGCTAAAAAAACTGAATTTGGTAAAAAGCATGGATTTTCTTTCATTCAAAATTATGAGGAATTTGCAAACACAGTTCCAATTCAGCAATACGAAAGTATAGAGCCTTTAATTGAGCGGTGTAGAAAAGGGGAACAGAATTTATTTTGGCCAACAACTATTAAATGGTTTGCAAAAAGTAGCGGAACAACAAATGCAAAGAGTAAATTTATTCCTGTAAGTAATGAAGCTTTAGAATATTGCCACCTCAAAGCAGGCAAAGATATGTTGTGTTTATATATTAATAATAATGAAAAAACACAACTGTTTACAGGCAAAGGGCTGCGTTTAGGAGGAAGCTCTGAAGTATATCAGGACAACAACTCTTACTTTGGTGATTTGTCTGCAATTATTACAGAAAATCTTCCTTTTTGGATAGATTATAGCTCTGCTCCCAGTCAAGAAGTAGCATTAATGGCAGAATGGGAAACCAAAATGGAAGCCATTATTAATGAAACTATTAACGAAAATATTACAAGTTTAGTTGGCGTTCCTAGCTGGATGTTGGTGCTACTAAATAAAGTTTTAGAAAAAACTGGAAAAGATCATATTTTAGAGGTTTGGCCCAACTTAGAAGTCTATTTTCATGGTGGCGTAAACTTTAATCCATACAGAGAACAGTATAAAAAATTAATTCCTAAAAAGGATTTTAAATACTTCGAAACCTATAATGCATCTGAAGGTTTTTTTGCCATTCAAGATAGAAATGGCTCCAAAGAGTTACTCTTAATGCTAGATTATGGAATCTTTTATGAGTTTATTCCTATGCATTCTTATGATGGAGAAAACTCAAAAGCAATTCCGCTATCCGAAGTAAAAAAAGAAATCAATTACGCTATTATAATTACTACAAATGGTGGCTTATGGCGCTACTTAATTGGAGATACTGTTAAATTCACCTCTACAAATCCATACAGAATTAAAATTACGGGTCGCACAAAACACCATATCAATGTTTTTGGTGAAGAGTTAATTATTGAAAATGCTGAAGAAGGTTTGCGTTTAGCTTGTGAGAAAACAAATGCATCTATTATTGATTATACAGTGGGTCCTATTTTTATGGACGGAACAAAAAATGGTGGTCATGAATGGATTATAGAATTTAACAAAGCACCGAGTAATTTAGCATATTTTACAGAATTATTAGACAATGCACTAAAATCAATCAATTCAGATTATGAAGCAAAACGGTATCATAATATGACCTTGGCAGTTCCAAAAATTCATCAGGCAAGAAAAAATTTATTTTACGATTGGCTCAAAGAAAAAGGGAAACTAGGCGGGCAACACAAAGTACCAAGATTATCTAATACACGTTGGTTTGTAGATGAACTATTAAAATTATAAGTAGGGAATTGCTACATCACTTGAATAGGGTCTTTAGGAGGTTGGGTAAAAGCTACTCTCTTAATTCTTAAGATTTGCTTTCAGATTATTATGAATAAAAATTAAAAGAGATTTATAAGAGAAAATTCCTTTTTAACAGGTACTTTATTGAAATAGAAAAGGAGTAAATTGTTGGGACGGTAAATTTAAATTTTACGCTCCACAACATAATCAATCATTTTTAAAAGGGAGTCTTTATAGGTAGAACTGGGGTAATTTTCTAAAATAGCCAATGCTTTATTTTTATAATCATGCATCTTAGTTCTTGTATAGGCAACACCTCCACTTTCTTTTACAAAAGCAATTACGTCTTTTACGCGTTTTTTATCTCTATTGTGTTTTTTTATTGAATTTATAATCCAACTTTTCTCCTTTTTAGAACAGGTATTTAAAGCATATATTAAGGGCAAGGTCATTTTTTTTTCTTTGATATCGATGCCTGTTGGCTTCCCAATTTTTTGATCAGAATAATCAAATAAATCGTCTTTAATTTGAAATGCAATACCAATATATTCTCCAAATTTTCTCATTTGTTGAATGGTTTCTCGGTTGGCTCCAACAGAGGCTGCACCGATTCCACAGCAGGCCGAAATTAAAGTGGCAGTTTTCTGACGTATAATATCGAAATAAATATCTTCTGTAATGTCTAGTTTTCTAGCCTTTTCAATTTGTAAAAGCTCTCCTTGACTCATTTCTCGAACGGCTATAGAAATTAATTTTAGCAAATCAAAATCTTCATTATCAATAGACAATAGCAGTCCTTTCGACAATAAAAAATCTCCAACTAGAACAGCAATTTTATTTTTCCAAAGTGCATTTATAGAGAAAAAACCTCTTCTCCTATTGCTATCATCCACAACATCATCGTGTACCAAGGTTGCCGTATGTATTAATTCTACCACAGAAGCCCCTCTATAGGTACGTTCATCAAAACCACCATTAGAAACCATTTTTGCCACCAAAAAAACAAACATGGGTCTCATTTGTTTTCCCTTTCTTCGCACTATATAATAGGTAATTCTATTTAAAAGAGGAACTTTAGAAAGCATCGAGTCTTTGAACTTTTTTTCAAAAAGTTCCATCTCTTTGTTTATAGGAAGTTTTATTTCTGATACTTTATTCATTGTTTTTGAAGGTATCTTAAATTTTTAAAGTATAAACCGAACTTCACAAACAATAACGAGTAGTAAAAAATTAAGTTTAGCGCTTATTATATTTATGGCAAACACCGTTTTATAGTATATAAAGTGATAAAATTACGATTTATTTGCCAATTGCCCACAAGCAGCATCAATGTCTTTACCTCTACTTCTTCTAACGTTTACTGTAATATCATTCATTTCTAAGTTGGAAATATAGTTATTAATTACAGCATTACTTGCTTGTTGATACTCTCCCGCATCTATTGGGTTGTATTCAATTAAATTTACTTTACAGGGCACAGATTTACAAAAATCAACCAAGGCTATGATGTCTTCTTTTCTATCATTAATTCCTTTCCAAACAATATATTCATAAGTAATTACTCTATTGGTTTTTTCAAACCAATACTCTAAAGATTCTTTTAAATCTCTTAAAGGAAAGTGGGTATTGAATGGCATGATTGTAGTTCTAACTTCATCTATTGCAGAATGTAAAGAAACTGCTAAATTGAACTTTACCTCTTCATCCGCCATCTTTTTAATCATTTTTGGTATACCAGAAGTAGATACTGTAATTCTTTTTGATGACATTCCCAAACCTTCAGAAGAAGTAATCATTTCAATAGACTTCATCATGTTTTTATAGTTCATTAAGGGTTCTCCCATTCCCATAAAAACAATATTTGTAAGTTTCTTGTCGTAATACAATCTACTTTGTTTGTCTATAACCACTACTTGGTCATAAATTTCATCAGGTTTAAGATTTCGCATTCTCTTTAAACGAGCTGTAGCACAAAACTTACAGTCTAAACTACACCCAACTTGACTAGAGACGCAAGCTGTTGTTCTATTTTCTGTAGGAATTAAAACAGATTCAACAACAAAGCCATCGTGTAATTTAATTCCGTTTTTTATGGTACCATCTTTACTTTTTTGCATAGAATCTACTTTGATATGATTAATAACAAAGTTTGCTTCTAACATTTCTCTGGTTTCTATAGAAATGTTTGTCATGTTTTCAAAAGTATGCAAAGACTTGCTCCAAAGCCAATCATACACTTGATTTCCTCTAAAAGCTTTATCGCCATTTTCTACAAAAAAATTCCGTAATTGCTCTTTAGTTAAGGCTCTTATGTCTCTCTTTTTTAATTTCATCTTTGGCAAAAATACAAAACCTCGTAAAAAAATTACGAGGCTTATAAAATATATCTAAATATTAGATTTATATGATTAACATAGCGTCTCCATAAGTAGAGAATCTGTATTTTTCTTTTATTGCTACTCTGTATGCCTCCATTACCAGGTCATAACCTCCAAAAGCTGCAGCTTGCATTAGTAAAGTAGATTTTGGTGCATGAAAATTTGTAATCATAGAATTGGCAATACTAAAATCGTGAGGAGGAAAAATAAACTTATTTGTCCAACCTTGAAATGCGTTTAATTCTTTCTGAGAGGACACAGAAGATTCTACAGTTCGCATTGTTGTGGTCCCTACGGCACAAATTCTTTTTTTCTCTCTCTTTGCTTTATTAATCCTTTTAGCACTAGATTCTGGAATACTAATTTTTTCAGAATCCATTTTATGTTTCGATAAGTCTTCAACTTCTACAGGACTAAAAGTACCTAAACCAACATGAAGTGTCATTTCTGCAAAGTCAACTCCTTTAATTTCTAGACGTTTTAATAAATGTTTAGAAAAATGTAAGCCCGCTGTGGGAGCCGCTACTGCACCTTCATGTTTCGCAAAAATTGTTTGGTAGCGTTCTTTATCTGACGCTTCTACTTCTCTGTTAATTAACTTAGGTAGCGGTGTTTGTCCTAATTCCAACAACTTGGCTCTAAATTCTTCATAAGTACCATCAAATAAAAAACGTAAAGTTCTACCTCTAGAGGTTGTATTGTCTATTACTTCTGCCACCAAACTGTCATCATCTCCAAAAAATAATTTATTTCCTATTCTAATTTTTCTTGCAGGATCTACTAAAACATCCCACAATCTATTTTCTGCATTTAATTCTCTTAACAAGAAAACTTCAATTCTTGCCCCTGTTTTTTCTTTATTACCAAACATTCTGGCAGGAAAAACTTTGGTATTGTTCAACATCAATACATCACCTTCATCAAAATAATCAATGATGTCTTTAAATTTTTTGTGTTCAATAGTTTTTGCTTTTCTATCTAATACCATTAAACGAGACTCATCTCTAATTTCAGCAGGATAAATTGCTAATAATTCTTTTGGCAATTCAAATTCAAAATTCGATAATTTCATATGTATATTTTGTTGTAAAAGCGGCAAATATACGATATCGAAATAGGCCTTGTCAAGTGTTTGACTGTTTAATTTATAGTTCTTTAATTATAATGCCTATTTGTTGCATATCAGTCCAAAATTTTTGATACGATTTTGTAACCACTTCTGCATTTAAAATTATGATTGGAACTCTTAATGACAAAGGCGCAAAAGCCATTGCCATTCGATGATCATTATAGGTTTTTATAGAAATATTGTTTTTTATTCTAGATGATTTTTTTAAATGCAAACTTTTATGAGTCACAGAAATAGTGGCTCCTAATTTTGTTAATTCTGCTTTTAAAGCCTCTAACCTATCTGTTTCTTTAATTTTTAAGGTACCTAAGCCCGTTAAATTACAGGAAATCCCTTCAGCAAAGCAGGTTACCGCAATAGTTTGAGCAATATCAGGTGCATTTTTTAAATCTAACTCTAAGGTTTTTGAAGTTGTTTTTCTCAATTTCTTTAAGGTGATAAAATCTTGACCAAATGTTGTTCCCACTCCAAAATGAGTATATACATCTGCCAAACAAGAATCTCCTTGTAGGCTATCATTTGTATAGGCCGATAATTTAACTTCTGATCCAATTTTTGCCAATGCAATTATAGAATAAAAGTAGCTAGCAGAAGACCAATCAGACTCCACCACAACAGTTTGTTTTTCTATTTTTTGTATGGGATGAACTTTAATAATATCTTGATTAAAACTTGTTTCAATTCCAAGTTGATTTAGCAAACTCAAAGTCATTTTTATATATGGAATAGAGGTAATTTTACCCAGTAATTGAATTTCTAAACCGTTTTCTAGTTTTGAAGCAATCAACAATAAAGAAGAAATATATTGGCTACTTACATTCCCATTTATTTGAATTGTATCTTTTGTAATTTTTGTTCCTTTAATTCTAATTGGCGGATACCCAACTTTATCTTCATAAGAAATATTTGCACCTAAATCTTGTAAGGCATTTACTAAAACTTCAATGGGTCTGTTTTGCATCCTCTCTGAACCAGTTAACACGGTTTCTCTAGTTTTATTTACTGCGAAATAGGAGGTTAAAAAGCGCATTGCAGTTCCTGCATGACCAATGTTTACAAGTTCTTCGTTGGAAGAAAGTGCTTGTTGCAAATAAAAAGAATCATCTGAATCTGATAAATTATCAATAGAAATTTCTGGAAATAACTTTTGTAAAATTAACAATCTATTGGATTCACTTTTAGAACCAGAAATTGTTATTTCTTGATGTATTATACTATCCTCAAAAAAATTTAACAACACGTCCATTTTAAAAAATTGGTTTTTAATTCTTACTTTTAATGCCCAAAATTATAACTAATCATTATGAAAAAATATTTTTTTATGACAGCTTGCTTATTATTCATAGCAAATGTCAAAGTTAATGCACAAAAAAAATCTACCAAAGTTTCTGAAGAATATTTTAGTTCTTTAAAATGGAGAAATATTGGCCCTTTTAGAGGTGGTAGAAGTGCTACAGTAACTGGAGTTCCTGGTAAAGCCAACCTATTTTATATGGGTTCTACTGGTGGTGGTATATGGAAAACTAATGACGCTGGTAATACCTGGCAGAATATTTCTGATGGCTTTTTTGGCGGTTCTGTTGGTGCAGTTGCTGTTTCTAACTCAGACAATAATGTAATCTATGTAGGAATGGGAGAAAAAACCGTTCGTGGAAATGTTTCCTCTGGAGATGGAATCTGGAAATCTGAAAACGCAGGAAAAACATGGAAACATATGGGTTTAAAAAACTCACGCCATATTTCTAGAATGAGAATTCACCCTAACAACCCTGATATTGTTTTTGCCGCTGTTATGGGAGACTTGTATAAACCTACTCAAGAAAGAGGAGTTTACAAATCTTCTGACGGAGGTAAAACCTGGAAACGTGTCTTATTTTCTGATGAGAATTCTGGAGCCATTGATTTAATTATCGACCCTAATAATTCTAGAATTTTATATGCAACAACTTGGGAGGTTAGAAGAACTCCTTATAGCTTGTCTTCTGGTGGTAAAGGTTCTGCTTTTTACAAAAGTACAGACGGTGGTGAAACTTGGCAGAATATCACAACCAACAAAGGGTTGCCCTCTGGAATTTGGGGAATTAGCGGTGTGACTGTTTCTCCTGTTAATTCTGATATTGTTTGGGCCTTAATAGAAAATGAAAAAGGGGGAGTTTACAAATCTGTAGATGCAGGGAAAACCTGGAAATTAATTAACTCTGAACGCAAATTACGTCAAAGAGCATGGTATTATACCCGTTTGTATGCAGATACACAAGATGAAGATATTTTATATGTATTAAATGTTCGTTATCACAAATCTACCGATGGTGGAAAATCATATACAACATTTAATGCGCCACATGGAGATCATCACGATTTATGGATTGCCCCAGAAGACAACCAAAGAATGATTATTGGTGATGATGGAGGAGCGCAAGTATCTTTTGATGCGGGTGAAAATTGGAGTACCTATATGAATCAACCAACTTCACAATTTTACAGAGTTACAACAGACAATCATTTTCCTTACAGAATTCTGGCAGCACAACAAGATAATTCTACGGTAAGAATTTCTCACAGAACGTCTGGGAGATTTATCACAGAATCTGATTGGGAATCTACTGCTGGAGGAGAAAGTGCACATATTGCTGTAGATCCTTTAAATAATGATATTGTATATGGTGGAAGTTATGGAGGTTTACTTACTAGAAAAAATCATGCAACCAATGAAACTCGTGCTATAAATGTTTGGCCAGACGACCCAATGGGACACGGAGCTGAAGATTTCAAGTATCGTTTTCAATGGAACTTTCCCATTTTCTTTTCCCCAAACAATAAAAAGAAATTATACGCAGCCTCCAACCATTTACATAGTTCGGAAAATGAAGGTCAATCCTGGAAAATTATCAGTCCTGATTTAACCAGAAATGATCCAAAAACATTGGTTTCTTCTGGAGGACCCATTACCCAAGACAATACAGGAGTAGAATATTATGGAACTATTTTCGCAGCAACAGAATCTTCTTTTGAGCCAGGATTAATTTGGACTGGTTCTGATGATGGATTGGTTCATATATCTAAAAATAACGGTGCAACTTGGAACAATGTAACGCCCAAAAAAATGCCAGAATGGATGATGATTAATGCTATAGAAGTAGATCCATTTACCAAAGGAGGTGTCTACATTGTGGGAACCAAATACAAATCTGGAGATTATAAACCCTACATTTATAAAACAGAAAATTACGGGAAATCTTGGAAACAAATTACCAATGGAATTGCTGAGGAAGATTTTACAAGAGCCTTAAGAGCAGATCCTAAAAGAAAAGGTTTGTTATATGCTGGAACGGAAAGAGGGATGTATATTTCTTTTGATGATGGTAAGAATTGGCAGTCTTTCCAACAAAATTTACCAATAGTACCCATAACAGATTTAGCTATTAAAGATGATAATTTAATCGCCGCAACTCAGGGTAGGTCTCTCTGGATTATTGATGATTTAACACCCCTTCATCAACTAAATGCATCCACTTTAAAAGAGGATATCGTTTTATTTAAACCCAAAAACGCCTATAATATGGGGGGTGGACTTGGCAGAACCTCAAGAACACAAGGCACAAATCATCCGGGAGGAGTAGCAATTAATTATTTTATTAAAAAGAAAGCTGAAAAAGATGTGGTTACATTATCATTTTTTGATGCCAATGATAATTTTATCAAAAAATATAGCACAAAACCAAACAAAGAAAAGAAAGAAGAAAAATTAAAAGTGAAAGATGGAAATAATATTTTCTATTGGAATATGATGTACCCCGGAGCAGAAAAAGTGAAAGGGATGATTTTATGGTGGGCCTCTTTAAACGGACCCATGGCATTGCCTGGAACTTATAAAGTTGAATTGGCCGTGAATGACAAAAAAATAAATAAACGTTTTACAATTTTAAGAAATCCAATTTCTGAAGCGACAGAGACCGATATGAAATCACAATTTAATTTCATTAACGAGATTAATAAAAAGATGACAGAAATTCATATCGCCTTAAAGAAAGTAAAAAAAGTACGAACTCAAGTGAATGCTCTAAAAAAATCTATGAAAGACAAAGAGAAGCACAAAGAACTTTTAGATTTTGCAGATACTTTGGTAAAAGAGATCACTACAATTGAAGAAACGTTGTATCAAACAAAATCCAAAAGCGGACAAGATCCTCTAAATTTTCCTATCCGTTTGAATAACAAATTGGCACATTTAAATTCGTTAACAAGAATAGGAAACTACGCTCCTACTCAACAAGCAATAGATTTTAAAAATGAAATTACAAAAGATATTGATTCTGAGTTGATGAAGTTAAATTCCTTATTTACAAATCAAGTAAAAGAATTAAATCAAAAAGTAAAAGACAGCAATATTGATTTTATTCAATTAGATTAAAAGTTATTTTATAAAAAAGCGGTTTAAAAGCCGCTTTTTTTATTTCATATTCTTATGAGTTGTGTATAGCCCATAAAACACACTAGCAATTATTTTTATTCCAAAAAAAGGTTTCCATTTTCCGTTATCAAAATTCATTCTAGAAACAGTCTCGAAATCGCCAGCAAAGATTTCACTCCAATTTTTCCACAATAACATTATTACTGTTAAAATGATAAAAAAGGGCACTGTGATTTTTGTAAAATTAGACCAAAACTGTAGACTCTTTATTTTCTCTATAAAAGTCATTTACTGTAATTTTTTATTATTATGATGACGATCGTGATCGCGTTTTGTTTTAATATCCAACTTCTTTTCAAAAGCCTCTTGTAAATCTACTCCTGTTTGATTTGCCAAACATAAAACTACAAATAGCACATCTGCTAACTCTTCTCCTAAGTCTTTGTTTTTATCAGATTCTTTTTCACTTTGCTCTCCATAACGTCTTGCAATAATTCTTGCAACTTCACCAACTTCTTCTGTTAGCTGTGCCATATTTGTAAGCTCATTAAAATACCGAACACCATGATTTTGTATCCAATCGTCTACTTGTTTTTGTGCGTTTTCTATGTTCATAATTCTCTTATTGTAAGATTGAAGAATTTAAAGACTCAAATATAAAATTTTTGAAATGATTTGGTTTGTTTCTCAAGGTAAAAAAATATAACTTCGCTAAAGACTATTGTAAATTATATACAGTATTCCATATTCCTATCATATTGATAAATAGTTGACAAAATACTTTACACTGAACAACAAGAATTGTTAGAATGAAAAATATACATACAAAAAATTCTGACTTACAAGGTGTTAACCACCTACTAATAGATGCTATTGTAAACGTAACAAACTTAGTTGAAGACATGCACAAAAAGATTGTCCATCCTTCTTATTTACCATCAACACCAATTCAAAAGTGGGTTAGCAATATTGCTAGTTTCACCTACAAAAATATTCGATGGAGTACACTCTTTATTGGCGGCAGTTTGGATAAAATATTAAGCAAACTAAACCCTAGAATTGGAAACTTAAAAGCTACTTCGGAAATTGAAGCAGTTCGCTCTGCTTTAAATGGTGTGATTGGCGATTATTTAGAGGACAAGGAAAACTCATTAAAAATTACAATGCAATTTAGGCTACAATCCAAGCCTATAAAAGTAAATAGCAAAAGTCTAAAAAATAGGTATCCTTCTATTAACGGTAAGATTCTTGTAATGGTTCATGGTTCTTGTATGAATGATTTTCAATGGACACGAAAAGAACACAACCATGGATTAATGTTAGCAAAAGAATTAGACAAAACTCCTATTTTCCTTAACTATAATAGCGGTCTCCACATCTCTACCAATGGACAAAAGTTTAATGATCTATTAGAAAAACTAACCTCTAATTGGCCCGTTCCTATGGAGGAAATAGTTATTCTTTCGCACAGTATGGGAGGTTTAGTTACTAGAAGTGCAATTCATTATGGACAAAAAAATAATTGGTTACAATATCTTAAGAAAATTATTTTTTTAGGAACACCACATCATGGAACTCCTTTAGAAAAGGCAGGTAATTATTTAGATATTACACTAGAATCTATTCCCTATACAAAACCTTTTGCAAGATTGGCAAAAATAAGAAGTGCTGGTGTAACAGATTTGAGATATGGAAATATCATTGATGAAGATTGGCAGCACAATGATCGGTTCAAATTTAATGGTGATCAAAGACAAAATATTCCCCTCCCTAAAAAGACAGAATGTTATTCTATAGCTGCTTCTGTTGGAAAGAAAAATGATACTATTTCTAATAAAATACTTGGAGATAGCTTAGTGGGGGTAAAAAGTGCACTGGGCAAACATAATGATGTCAAAAAAGGTTTACATTTTAAAAAGAAAAATACTTGGATAGCTTATGAAAATAGCCATTTAGATTTATTAAACAATGCTAAAGTTTACGAAAAAATAAAGACATGGCTTGTATAACAAACAAATGAAAAATTATCTCAAAAAACGAATAACAGTATTATAAAAATACTCTGGATTTTCTGCATGCAACCAATGCCCTGCATTTGGAATCTCTACAATTTTAGAATTTGGAAAATGCGCTTTTATAATAGGCGCGTCTCTGTTTGAGATATACTCAGAATTGCTCCCTTTTAAGAACAAGGCTTCATTCTCAAAAATTGTGAATGATGGCAAACCAACACCAACCTCAGGATTGTTACTTGTTAGCGACTCTAAATTAAAGCGAAAACCTAATTGTCCTTTGGATATCCAGTACACATTTTTTAATAAAAACTGACGCACACCAAGTTCTGGAATATGCATAGATAACTTTTTATCAACCAATTTTCTAGTATTTTGAATAGAAAAATCTATGGAATTTAAGCCTGCTAAAATTTCGTTATGATGAGGTTTGTATTCTCTTGGAGAAATATCTACAATAATTAATTTGTCTACCAATTCTGGATGTGTTACAGCAAATAACATTGCCGTTTTCCCACCCATAGAATGGCCAATTAAATTACAGTTTTCCAATCTATGGTGAACTATGTAATGGTATAAATCTTCTACTAAAACTTCATAATTAAATGCATCTGCATGAAAACTACGCCCGTGATTTCTTTGATCTATTAGGTGAACTTGATGGTTCTCTGCAAACTTTGAACCGAGAGTTTTCCAATTATCACTCATCCCAAAATAACCATGCAAAATAAGCAAAGGTTTTCCTTCACCTAAAATTTTTGAGTGTAGTATTTCCATACTATTTTAGTCTATGTAAATACATATTCACTACATTTTCTAACCCTAAATAAAGACTTTCTGAAATTAAAGCATGTCCAATAGAAACTTCAGCTAGATTAGGAATAGCCTCTTTAAAAAATTTAATATTCTCTAGATTTAAATCGTGACCTGCATTAATTCCTAAGCCCAATCTATAGGCTAAAATGGCGGCTTCAGTATAAGGTTTTACTTGGTTTTTATTTCCTAAACGATATTGCGAAGCAAAATTTTCTGTGTACAATTCAATTCTATCTGCTCCTGTTTTGGCAGCAGCTTCTATCAATTTTAAATCCGTATCAATAAAGATTGAAGTTCTAATTCCGTTTTGTTTAAACTCTGTAATTACCTCTTGTAAAAAAGATTGATTTTTAATTGTATCCCAACCTGCATTGGAGGTTAAAGCGTCCTCTCCATCTGGCACTAAAGTAACTTGTGTTGGTTGTATTTCTGATACTAAATCTATGAAACGTGGAATAGGATTTCCTTCTATATTGTATTCTGTAGTAACAATAGGTTTTAAATCTCTTGCATCTAGGTACTTAATATGACGCTCATCGGGTCTTGGATGAATCGTAATTCCTTCTGCACCAAATTCTTGAATATCTTTGGCAACTGTTAATAAATTTGGAAGGTTTCCTCCTCTAGAATTTCTTAATGTTGCTATTTTATTAATATTTACACTTAACTTTGTCATCATGTTAAATTATGATACAAAGATAAATCATTAAAACTTTTTAACCTATATTCGTAGTAATGAATATTAACGATTACATCTTAAAAGACCTTAAAACACTCCATTTAAAAAGCACTGTAAAAAGTGCTCAAAAGCAATGTAGAAATTTTCCTATTAGTCATATTCCATTGGTAGAAAACGGAAAATTAATTGGTTCTTTCGCAGAAAGAGATTTGCAAACTATAGAAAACAAAGAAGATTTAATTTCTAACTATTCTTATCTATTAAGTTCCTTTTTTGCTGATACAGAAGCTTCCATTTTAGAGTTGTTAAAACTATTCGCAAATAATGATTGTAATATAATTCCTGTTTTAGATTCTGATAAAAATTATATTGGATATTATGATTTGGCGGATGTTATAGATATTTTTTCAAACAGTCCTTTTTTGTCCGACCAAAGTACTACACTTATTGTAGAAAAAAATGAAAAGGAATATTCTATGAGTGAAATTGCTCAAATTGTGGAAATTAACAATGCAAAACTTTTAGGAATGTATATTTCCCTAAGAAAACCTGATAAGGTTGAAGTTACATTAAGAATTTCTTCTGAAGACATGAACGAAATTATTCAAACGTTTAGAAGATATAATTACAGTTTAGTTACAGTTCATAAAGATGATATTTATCTGGAAGATTTAAAAGACAGATCTAAATATCTTCAAAAATACCTTAAAATGTAGGTCTCTAAGAGATCTTAAATAAAAACAATATTGTGAAGAAAGTTGCAATTTATGGCCAGTCGTATTCTATTTCTGCGGAAAAAGAAATAAACATATTATTAGACGTATTGGAAGAAAATAATATTGTAGTTTTTATAGAAAAACAGTTTTACACTGTATTAATTGACAACAAAGTTCTTGATAAAAAATATCCTAATTTTTCAGATTTTTCAGATTTAAATTCATCTTTTGAAACCATGTTTACTATTGGTGGCGATGGTACAATTTTAAGAGCAATTACTTATATAAAAAATTTGGGAATTCCTATTTTAGGTATCAATACAGGAAGATTAGGTTTTTTGGCAACAATTAAGAAAGATGCGATAAGAGAAAGTGTAGAACTTATCTTAAAAGGTGAATATTCCATACAAGAAAGAACTCTATTAAGTGTAAAAACATCGCCTGAAACACCTGTTTTGTCAGAATTAAATTTTGCTCTAAACGAAGTAACTATTGCTCGTAAAAACACCACGTCTATGATTGGTGTAAAGACCTATTTAAACAATCAATATTTAACTAATTATTGGGCAGATGGTTTAATTGTGTCTACCCCAACAGGCTCTACAGGTTATTCCTTAAGTTGTAATGGCCCCGTCATTCTACCAAACTCAAAAACCCTTGTAATAACTCCAATTGCACCACATAATTTAAACGCAAGACCCATGGTTATTTCTGATGATACAATGATTCAATTAGAAGTAAATTCTAGAGAAAAAGACTTCTTAATTTCTTTAGATTCAAGGATTACAACAGTAGCTGAAAACACCAAAGTTTTGATACAAAAAGCTCCTTTTACCATCAAGAGTATTTTGCCCAAAAATCAATCTTTTTTACAAACTTTACGCAGTAAATTATTATGGGGAGAAGACACAAGAAATGAGTAAAAACTAAAATGAAACCTTAACAATAAATCTTTAAAATAGTTGTTATTCAAAAAAGACTGAATATTAACTTTATAAAGCAAATTGAAATACCTATATTTGCACGCTATTTTTTAGGATGAAAAACCATATATTAATTGTATTTTTTATTTGTCTATCTTTTACTTTGACAGGGCAAGTTCATGAAGTTGGAGGTTTTATTGGTGGAACAAACTATGTTGGAGACGTTGGTAGAACCAATTATATTTATCCAAATACCCCTGCGGGAGCATTAATATACAAATGGAATTGGAATCCAAGAATTGCATTAAGAGCCACATATAGCTACCTACCAATAAAAGGTAATGATAAAAATGCGGACACAGATTTTAAAGTGAATAGAGGAATAGAATTTTCTAATACAATACATGAATTGGCAGTAGGAATGGAATATAATTTTTATGAATATGATCTATCTTCAGATGATAAATTTTCTACGCCCTATATTTTGCTAGAATTAGCAGCATTTAATTATAAATCTCCCCAAGCTGAAACTGCACCAAATCAATATCTTTACACCAACAAGACATCGTATTCAATTCCTTTTGGGATTGGTTACAAATCTAGACTATACGGAGCTTTAGCTTTTGCTATCGAAGCAAAATTTAGATATACATTTGAAGATGACTTAGACTATTCTACCAGTAGAATACCCTCTTTAGACTTTGGAACAAATGGAAAGGATTGGTATATGTTTACAGGAGTTTCTCTGGTCTATACCTTTGGAAGACCTGCTTGTTATACAAACGGATTTTAAGATGATGGATAAAAAACTACGCATCGATTTACTTAGAGTTCCAAAACATGTTGCCATTATTATGGATGGTAATGGACGCTGGGCCAAAGGTAAAGGAATGAGTAGAATTTTTGGTCATAGAAACGCCTTAACCGCAGTGAGAGAATCTGTAGAAGCAGCCTCAGAAATAGGTACAAAAGCTATTACATTGTATGCTTTTTCTACAGAAAACTGGAAACGACCAAAATTGGAAGTAGACGCTTTAATGAGTTTGTTAATTAATTCATTAAAAAAAGAACTCCCCGACTTCATGAAAAATGGCGTAAAAGTAAGCGCTATTGGATCCATTGATAGTTTACCACAAAAAGCTCAAAACGTGTTAAATGATGTTATTGATGAAACCCAAAATAACTCAAAAATCACCTTAACTTTTGCTTTAAGCTACGGCTCTAGAGAAGAAATTGTTAATGCAATCAAAAACATATCTAAAAAAGTTGTTAATAAAGAACTCTCGATAGAAGAAATATCAGAAAACACTATAAATAGTCATTTATATACATTTAATTTGCCCGATGTTGATTTAATGATAAGAACAAGCGGAGAAAAACGCATTAGTAATTTCTTATTATGGCAAATGGCATATGCCGAATTATATTTCACAGATATACTTTGGCCAGATTTTAGACAGGAGCATTTTTATGATGCAATCATTGAATATCAGAACAGAGAACGAAGATTTGGAAAGACAAGCGAACAAATTACAGAATAGATTTTTTAATACATCTATTTCTTTAGTAGTATTTATAACACTTCTTTTAACGTTTAGCACACAAGCACAAACCGAAAAAGATAGTATTTCAATAGCAAAAAAAGATACCATTCCTGTAAAGAATATTTCCTTCGAAAAAGGAAAAGAATATATTTTAGGAGGAATTTCTGTGACTGGTTTAAGGAAATTTAGTGAAGAAACAGTAAAAGTTTTCACCGGCTTAAGAAACGGACAAGTAATAAAACTTCCAGGAGATAAACTAACGAGTGCAATAAAAAAATTATACCAGAGTAAACAGTTTAGTAATGTAGATGTTTATTTAGCAAAAATTGATGGCAATGCTGTTTATCTTCAATTTGATGTTCAAGAATTACCACAGCTTAATACTGTTAAAATTACAGGTGTAAAAAAATCTAAAGCCAAAGAGTTAATTAAGGAAGCAGACCTAAAACAAGGTGCAATGGTTACAGATAATTTAATTGTAACTTCAAAAAATTATTTCACAAAAAAATATACCGATAAAGGTTTCCTAAAAACAAAAGTAACTTTAAACACCAGAAAAGACACTTCAGATATCAATACAATAAACATGTCTGTATTTATTGACAAGGGTCAGAAGATAAAAATTAAAAATATCAATTTTAAAGGTAATAAGGCAATCTCTAGCTCTAAACTTAGAAAAGCAATGAGCAATACAAAAGAGAAATTTTTTGGGCGTTTTTGGAAATCATCAAAATATATTGAAGATAAATATAAAGAAGACTTAGAAAGTATTCTCGACAAATATAGTAGGTTAGGCTATAGAGATGCTCGTATTTTAAGCGACAAGCTAATTTGGAATGATGACAATACTATCAGTTTAGAGATAGAATTAGAAGAAGGAAGACAATACCGATTTGCAGAAATTTTATTTATTGGAAATAAAGAATATACAGACGAACAATTAAATAGAATTTTAAGAATAGAAAAAGGGGATATCTATAACGGAGCTGTTTTAAAAGAACGTGTAAAAGGGGATAATTCTCCAACCTCTGAAGATTTATCTACTTTATACCAAGATAATGGATTTTTATTCTCGCAAATAAATGCTGTTGAAACAAAAGTTAAAAACGATTCCATTACTGTAGAAATTAGAATTAGAGAAGATGAAAAAGCACGTATCAAAAAAGTTACTGTTTCTGGTAACGACAAAACAAACGATCACGTCCTTTTTAGAGAACTCCGTGTAAAACCGGGAGATTTATTTAGTAGAAGTGCCATTATTAGGTCTATTAGAGAAATTGGTCAATTGGGTTTCTTTGATGCAAATGTAACACCTGATGTAGTTCCAGATTATCAAAATAAAACCACAGATATTAATTTTAATGTGGTAGAAAAAGGAGGAAGTCAAATTGAATTACAAGGAGGGTATGGTGGTGGCTCTTTTATTGGAACCTTAGGCTTGTCTTTTAATAATTTCTCCATAAGAAATATATTTAATAAAGAAGCATACAAACCACTTCCAATGGGAGATGGACAAAGATTATCTTTAAGATTGCAATCTAGTAGAACCTACAATACGTATAGTTTTTCTTTTACTGAACCTTGGTTTGGAGGCAAAACGCCAAAATCATTATCACTCTCAATTTATTCTTCAAACCAATACCAATTAAATCCACAATCGTTTGATGTAGACAGAAGTAAAAGTTTAGGCATTATAGGAGCCTCTGTAGGTTTAGGACAGCGTTTAAAATGGCCAGACGATTTCTTTCAACTCTCACAAACAATTGCTTATCAGAGCTTCACATTAAATGATTATGGTTTTAGAGTTGGACAAGATATTCTAGATCAAGGAACTTTAAATAACTTATCTTACAATATTACTTTGGCAAGAAATTCTGCAGGACCGGGTATAATTTTCCCAACGTATGGATCAGAATTTTCTCTGGGGTTAAAAGCAACTTTCCCTTATTCTTTAGTAAATGGAAAAGACTATACACAGCCACCTAATCTTAGCGAAGCAGAAAAAAGAGATTGGCTAGCAGATAAGTATAAGTGGTTAGAATACTATAAAGTTAGTGCTAAAGGGAAATGGTATACCGCTTTTACTGATAAATTTGTAATGATGAACAATGCGGAGATTGGTTTTTTAGGGTATTATAATGAAGAAGTAGGACACTCTCCTTTTGAAAGATATTTTGTTGGTGGTGATGGAATTGCTGCATTTCAATTAGACGGTAGAGAAACCGTTGGTTTAAGAGGTTATGAAAACAGCAGACTTTCTTCTATTGATGGGGGTACAATTTATAACAAGTTCCAACTTGAACTAAGATATTCAATAACAGACACGCCATCTGCTTCTATATATACACTAGGGTTTTTAGAAGCTGGAAATTCTTATGACAATTTTAGCACGTATAATCCGTTTGATTTAAAACGCTCTGCTGGATTAGGGGTTAGAATATTTATGCCTGCTTTTGGCTTATTAGGTATTGATTTTGCTCATGGTTTTGACCCTTTACCAGGACAAACTGTTAAATCTGGTTGGCAAACACATTTTATTATTGGAAGACAATTCTAGGAAAACACTACATTTGTAATGTCAAGGTTTTTTTGGCATGGTTTTTTCTAAACACATTATAGAAATGAAAAAAATATTTTTATCCCTTGTTCTTTTATATAGCACAACAATTCTCTTGGGTCAAAAAAATCAGAGAATTGCATATATAGATATGGAATATATTCTTGAAAATGTTCCAGAATATCTAGAAGCTCAAAACACTCTAGATGCTAAAATACAAAAATGGAGGAAAAAACTAGATATACAGGCCCGTTCTATAGAAGTCTTAAAAACGGATTTAGCTAATGAAAAAGCAATTCTAACAAAAGATTTAATTGAAGAAAAGGAAGAAGAAATATCTTTAAAGCAAGAAGAATTAAGAAGACTAGAATCTTTATACTTTGGTCCAAATGGAGACATGTTTTTAGTAAGAAAACAATTGGTTCAACCAGTTCAAGATCAAGTTTACAATGCCATACAGAATATAGCAAAGAGAAAAAAATATGATTTTGTTTTTGATAAATCTAGTGATTTAGTAATGCTATATTCAAATAAAAAACACGATATTAGCGAGCTCGTTTTATCTACTATTGATAGGACAAGAAAAATAGACGAAAAAAATGCAAAAAAGAACGCTCCCAAAAAAGAGTTGTCTGATAAACAAAAAGAAGCATTCACAAAAAAAGAAGCTGCAAACGCAAAGAAACTCGCAGATAGAGAAGCAAAAAAGAAAGCTATTAAAGAAAAAAGAGAAGCTCAATTAAAACTTCGTGAGGAGAAAAGAAGAATATTAAGAGAGAAAAAAGAGGCTTTAAGAAAGAAAAAAGAAGAAACTAAAAAAGAAAACAATAATAATTAAATGAAAACAAGAATGAAAAATTTTAAAACATTACTATTAATTGCTGTATTTACCTTAGGAGTTGGTGGTGTTGCTAATGCGCAAAAAGTAGGTCATATAAACTTTGAAAAGTTAATTGCAGAAATGCCTCAAACCAAAGCTCTGAAATCGCAAATTGAGAAACTTGGTAAAACCTATCAAGACGAAATTGAAGGAATGGGTAAAAAACTTGAAGCTAAAATAAAAAAATTCACCGCAGAGCAAGCTACCCAAACTGAAGATACTAACAAAAAAAGAGCCGCTGAAGTGCAACAAGAAAGAGCACAGTATGAACAAGCAAGACAGGTTGCTTATGAAGAAATGCAAAAAAAGCAAAATAATGATTTAGCTCCTATTGTAGATAAAGCTCAGAAGGCAGTTGAAGAAGTTGCTGCTTCCAAAGGAATTCTATATGTATTAGACTCTTCAATTGGAAAAGGCTTATTAGTAAAAAAAGGAGAAGACTTATACGATGCTGTAAAAGCAAAATTAGGATTCTAAAGACCTATTTTCAGTAAGAATAAAAAAAAACCTACAGTATCATGTAGGTTTTTTTTATTTTTACCCTTTACTATGAAATTAAATAATTCTCCTATTGGTATTTTCGATTCTGGCCTTGGTGGAACCTCTATCTGGAAAGAAATTAAGACATTATTACCCTTTGAAGATACCTTGTATCTCTCAGATAGTAAGAACGCGCCCTATGGAGAAAAAAGCAAACAAGAAATTATTAATTTATCTGTAAAAAACACGGAATACTTATTAGAGAGAAATTGTAAATTAATAGTTATTGCCTGTAATACCGCAACCACAAATGCAATTGATTTTTTGCGAAAAAACTATCCAGTTTCGTTTATTGGTATAGAGCCAGCAATAAAACAAGCAGCACTGAAAACAAAGACCAATACCATAGGGATATTAGCAACAAAAGGAACTCTTAACAGCGCATTATTTGAAAAAACATCCAGAACTATAAAACAAGGGATTGTTATCAAAGAAACAATAGGAAAAGGTCTGGTAGAACTTATTGAAAATGGAAAACTTCATTCTATGGAGATGCACAAGTTACTAGCCTATTATTTACAACCAATGATCGATGAAAATATAAGCTGTTTGGTTTTAGGTTGTACACATTATTCTTATTTAATTCCTCAAATACGCAACATTGTTGGAAATGAAATGCAGATAATAGATTCTGGTAAAGCGGTGGCAAGGCAAACAAAAGCTATTTTACAAGCTAACAATTTATTAGATGATGATGCCAAAACTGGTAAGCATCAATTTTATATCAATAAAGATAAAAACATTTTAGAAAAATTACTTTCTAACTATTCTGAAACAATTAAAATTATTGAAAAAAAATTTTAAAAACCACCAAAAACCGAATTTATATTTGGACAAGCTGCTCCTCTTTGTTGTCGTGTCCATAAATTCATCCCTACGGAAACTTGATGAAAACCAGAATTGGTAAACACAACATCATTAAACTGATTTGTGTAGGTATAAGAAAACATAAGATTCTGATAATTCACCCCAATAATTGGTGAGAAAAATTGCGAATTTTCAATTGGATTAGTATCAAAACTCTTTCTGTATGATAAGGCTGCCCAAAGCTGGGTTTGAGAGAATGTTTTGTATGCTTTAATATTAAAATCTACCTCTGTTTGTCCAATACTTTCTTTAAATTGAAGCATGATTGAGGGCTCTAACTGAATAAAGTTTCCCTCTCCATAATAGTATCCTACAGATGCGATGTAATTCCTTAAATTTAGAGATTCAGATTGATTCAATTTACTTTTTGCAGCCAACAGTAAGTTTTTCACTGTAAAATAAGATGATAATCCTCCTCTGTGGTAGGCAACACTAAAATCTGCATTGTAATAACTTGTACTTTCAATTATTTGAGAAACTGCTGGATCTCCAAAAAATGATCTCTGATCGGATTGATTTTGAACAAAAGTAAATGAAAGCCCAAAAGAAAGCTGTTCAAAAAACCTACCATCACTTAAAGGTAAATGATATGCATATGCCCCTTGAAGTCCTATTTGAGAATGAAATCCATTTTTATCATTAAATAAAACAAAACCATAACCCGCTTTAGATTCCTCTCCCATTTTTGTATGGAAACTCAGGGTTTGAAGAGCTGGAGCATTAGCAATACCCGCCCATTGTTGTCTTGCCGTGAAACGGAGTTTACTAGAATTCCCTATTCCAGCAGCAGAGGGGTGCACTAAAAAAACATTGTCTGATAAGTAATCTGAATAGATTGGCAAAGTTTCTTGAGAAAAGCTTTTAAAAACAAGAAAAAAAATAAATAAAAAACTTAATCTTTTATAAATTAACATCATTAAATTATGATTTTTTTTAAAGTCCCCAAATATATTATTTTTATGGTTAAAAACACTTTTAACTTACATTTTTAACATAGTAATAAAAGTTTTAACACTTTATTTAAACTGAAATAAAATATTTTTATTGTTCTTGGTTACCTCAAAAAAAAATCTCAAAAATTATTCATCATAATAAATTTGCTTTTTTTTAATTATAGTCACAAACCCATTTATAATTCTTTACCATGTGAAGGAGCCAACCAAGCCAAAGTTTTACCCTTTAGAATGGACTAAGATTGAGTTTTAAAATCATGTATTGGGATATAATTATACGTATTTTATCTGTATTTTTTATACAACAAAGACTTCCATTACAGTTGAATAGAAGTCTTTGTTCATTTTTTACAAACAAAAGTAAAATTTATTTGGGAGTTACATCTTTTATATTATTCATTTTTGAAGCATCATCATCAATTATTTGTTCTTTAACGGAAGAGAAATCGATTTTCTTCAAATCTATCTTCCGCACCTGTCGATTCCACATTGTATGATAATAGTAAACCTTTTCTTTCAAATCAGAGGAAGAGGTAACTTGAGTAGCACTTACCACATTTTCTGGTAAATATTTTTTAGGAACGTGAGCTCCAATAGGAATATTGAAATTATCTAAAATTCTAAAAGATTCGAAAACAGCATCTAAAGAAGTTTCTAGGGGCCTACAAGTAGCTGTAAATGCTGCAGCTCTCACAAATCTTGATGGTGGAGTAAAATCTCCTGGCAATCCAATAAACCCAGATCCAGATCCATTAGCCACAAGATTATAGTCTCCAAAAGTTTTAGGGGCACTTGGTGTGGTAGTTAAATTAAGGTAATTCCTTTGATTGAGTATATGCCAATCATAGGTTGGAGAATTGGTAATAACGCCCAGATAAGGTTCGTATATTTTAATTTCTCCATTATTTACAATTTCAATAATTTTACTATTACCACTTGGGTCTACAACTTTGAAATGAAAGGGAAGATCTGCCCCACCGAAGTCTTCGTTATTTACTCCTACCACAATAACATCTTTAAGATTTTCAGTAATTTCTTCAACCGTTTTAAAAGAAGACAACATCCACTGCATTAAATCGCCAACGCTCATAGAATTAGATGCTTTAGTGCTGTCATAGACAGCATACTCGGCAAATCCAGGGAGGTAATACACCCCAACATACAAGCCTTCTTCATTAAGCCCATCCGGTCCATAAGGTTGCCCATAGGCAGTAAGACTCACAAACCCATATGTACCTTTCCAACTTTTACCATTATTCCCATCTGGAGTTTGAGCTTTGAATATTTTATTTCTGGGAACAATTAAAATTTTATTATGTTGTGCATCACTCAAAGCCCATTCTACGGTTCTTGACACCACAACACCACCATCTTTGGAGGACAAAGTGATTCCTGTACATGGAAATAGACTAGGACTCATCATAAAAAATATAATAATACTACTGAAACGAACTATACTGCTTAAATGATTCTTCATTTTTTAATTTTAATTTAATTTTAGAGTATCTAAATTTAGTCAAATATTTCTGTTTTAAAGTTGTGACCCTAGATTATTTAAAAATAAATACCTAGAGACAATCTTCACAACAGCATTTTTTTAGGAGAGATTCATCAAAAATATATGCATCATAGAACTGAAATTTTTATAAAAAACACCCCCTTTTGTATTCAAAAAAAAGGGGGTTATGTTACCATGGTTAGGTAGATGAACAAAACAGCATAAAGGAATCATATCAACCACAGTAGAGTATACTTACTATTGTTAATGAACACCTATCTTTTCAACCTGAATTTTGTTGGAGTTTTTCTTTTTTGTAGCTTTACTAAAATTGAATTTTATGAAGAAAATTTTATTCATAACTCTCATTGGTTTCCTTATTAGCTGTAAAGATGCTTCTGAAAGAAAAGAAATTGAAAACCAAGTAAATTCTAAACAATACATTACTGTTTTAGGAATTGCCCAAGACGCTGGTTACCCCCATATTGGTTGTCAAAAAAAATGTTGTACTAATTTTTATAACGGAAATTACAAAAAACAAAAAGTAGTTGCCTTGGGTTTGGTTGATACAAAAAACAAACAAAAATGGTTGTTTGAGGCCACTCCAGACATTGCTACTCAGTTAGCAGATTTAGAGCAAAACCATTTAAAAACACCACATTTAATTGATGGTATTTTCCTAACACACGCTCATATTGGGCATTATGCTGGATTGATGTATTTTGGAAGAGAGGCTTTAGGCAAAAAAGGAACCAAAGTATTTGCGATGTCTAAAATGAAAAACTTTTTGTCTAAAAATGGTCCTTGGAGTCAGTTAGTAAATTTACAGAATATTGTTTTTTCTGATTTAAAAAGCGATTCTGCAATTGTATTAAACAACAGGTTAAAAGTTACCCCTTTTTTGGTTCCTCATAGAGATGAATTTTCTGAAACTGTAGGCTATAAAATTGAAGGCCCCCAAAAAACTGCTTTATTTATTCCTGATATTAATAAATGGCAAAAATGGAGTAAAAATATTGTTGATGAGGTTAAAAAAGTAGATTATGCTTTTTTAGACGCAACATTTTTTAAAGATGGAGAAATTAACAGACCGATGTCAGAAATTCCTCATCCATTTATTGAAGAAACGCTAGACTTGTTTAAAGACGAGACTTGGGAAACAAAAAACAAAGTAATTTTTATTCATTTTAATCACACAAATCCTGCATTACAAGATCGTTCAAAAGAAAAAATAGAAAGTATAAAATTAGGGTTTCGATATGCTGTTGAAGGAATGACCTTAGAGTTATAAATATTTTCTCTCCTTCAAAACTATTCAATATCAACTAATACACCCCACAAGAGAGCTCCTTTCCAAAAAAACACCTAAATTAGGCACTTAATTATTGTTATAAACAAAAAAGCTTTGAATACAAAATCTTCTAATCCAAAACCTTGGTACGAAAACATTCCCCATGCAGTAACCATGTTGTTTATTATTATTGTTTTTGTAACACTGTTAACCTATGTGATTCCTGCAGGGGAATTTAAACGCATTTTAATAGAGGGTAGGAACCGTGTGATTCCCGATTCCTTCCGTATTATTCCAAGTACGCCTATCGGTTTTTTAGATATGTTTAGAGCCATTCCTTTAGGATTTAAAGCCGCTATAGAAGTCATTTTTGTAGTTTTATCTGGAGGAATTATGTTTGGAGTGATGGAAGAAACAAAAGCGATTGAAAATGCGGTAGGTAGTTTTGTATCTAAGATTGGACGCGAAAGAAAATACCTAGCTATTGTTATTCTGACTTTTATATACGGAGCCTTGGGTGTTTTTGTTGGATATGAACACAATATTGCCATGATTCCGATTGCAGCTGTTGTAAGCTTAGCACTTGGTGGCGATTTAGTTTTGGCAGCTGGAATCTCTGTAGGAGCAGTAACCATCGGTTTTGGACTCTCCCCTATTAACCCTTATACTGTAGGTATTGGTCATAAAATTGCAGAACTCCCTTTATTTTCTGGAGCCTTGCTAAGAAGTTTGTTATGTTTTTCAGCCCTCAGTATACTAGCCTATTATAATGTTCGTTATCTAAAGAAAATATCTAAAAACCCAGAAAAAAGTCTTGGTAAAGGATTAAATGTAGATGGAATTATACTCTCTAAACCCTTATCAGACTATACTGTTTCCATAAATAACTGGCTGGTAGTTGGAGCTTTCATTATGGGTTTGGCGGCCATATTATATGGAGTCTTTAATTGGGATTGGTATATTAATGAAATATCTGCAATCTTTTTAATGGTGGCTATAGCATCGGGAATAATTGGTAAAATGAATGCTACAAGAATCAGTGAAACTGTTTTAAAATCTGTTGCCTATGTTGCTCCTGGCGCCTTTATGGTTGGGTTTGCAACCACCATCAAAGTATTGATGGAAATGGGCAATATTGGTGATACTATTTCCTTTCATTTGTCAGAAATTCTAAAAACACTGCCTTTGTATTTATCAGGCGTAGCAATGGCCATATCACAAAGTTTTATCAACTTTTTTATTCCCTCAGGAAGTGGACAAGCATTGGCAACCTTACCCGTTATGTTGCCCTTGGGAGAGGTCATTGGATTGACCAGACAAACTACAATTTTAGCCTTTCAAATTGGTGATGGTATTTCTAATTTAATAAATCCTACTCTTGGTGGTCTTATTGCAATGTTAAGCATGTGCCGTGTTCCATTAGATCGTTGGCTGCGATTTATTTTTCCTATTGCCTTGGCTCTGTTTATACTTTCAGCAATAACACTAATTATAGCCGTGGCAATTGTATATCAATAATATGAATGTAAGAGATATTTTAGCAAAGCTAGTAAGTTTCCCTGTGTTGGGAGGAGATAACAATCTTGAAATTATTTCTTGGATTCAAGATTATATTGAAGGTTTTGGAGTTACAACCACTTTAGTTCCAAATAAAGAAGGCACAAAAGCATCCTTACATTGTAGAATTGGTCCTGCAGTGAATGATGGGATTATTTTGTCTGGACACACCGATGTAGTTCCTGTTAAAGGGCAAGATTGGAATACAGATCCTTTTACCCTTGTAGAAAAAAATAATAAATTATATGCACGTGGAAGCGCAGATATGAAAGGGTATATTGCTTGCTGTTTGGCCACATTGCCAACAATGTTGGATGCAGCTTTAAAAAAGCCCATTTATTTTGCTTTTAGTTATGATGAAGAAATTGGGTGTTTAGCCGCACCAGAGCTCATTGCTCATATAAAAAAAACCTATCCTGAAAAAGCAGCATATGCCATTATTGGTGAGCCCTCCATGCTAGAACCCGTTATTGGTAAAAAAGGTGTATGCTATGTTCAAACTGAAGTAAATGGCTCCGCTGGGCATAGTAGTGGTATTGATAAGGAAATTAGTGCCATACATGAAAGTATGCGACTTATTTTATGGTTAGAAAATAGAATGAAACAATTGTCTGTTACTCACAAAGATGATCGTTTTGCCCCACCCCACTCTACCCTTCATGTTGGGCAAATACAGGGAGGAGTTGCTACTAATATTGTGGCAGAATACACCCGTTTTGAATGGGATATTCGGACAATTCCAACAGACAGCATTCCTACTATTTATAATGAATTTCTTCTCTTTTGTAGAGAACGTGAGCAAGAAGTACGAAAAATTTTTCCAGAATTTGCCATTATCAACACACAACTTCATCCTCCGGTACCAGCACTAGATACTAAAGAAACCGATAGTATTGTGGCTTTGACTCAAAAAATATCTGGACATACTACCTGGAAAACCGTTTCTTATGCTGCAGAAGCAGGGCAATTTCATGAAGCGGGGTACCAAAGTATTATTTGTGGACCTGGTTCTATTAAGCAAGCACACAGAGCAAATGAGTTTACCACACAAGACCAACTAGATGCCTGTGTGAACATGTTAAAAAATTTAATTGTTGAATTTTCAATATAACAGCTAAATTTGTTTCATATAAATTGCTATTAGACTCATAAAAACATGAAATAAATTGAAACTAGAGCAGACAAAAATTTTAGAGATTACCACCAAAGACGCCCTGCTCTTCTTATTTTGAAGCCATTCTTTTTCTAACAATTAATATTTGATCATCTGAAAAAGACATCCAAGCAAAATCATAGACCCAAAAAAAGGTTTTATTATTCCTGTTTATATGCCAGTGCGTATGGTATTTAAAGTTGAATTTCTTTTTTTCTAAAAGTATTCTAGGGACTTTTTTTTGAAGTACATTTTTTCCTAAAACTTCTAATAATATGGATCGATTTCTGTGTAAAATGATATCAATATCTTTTACAGCAATGGCAGTTACTTTTCGTAAATTAACATGATAATAATTTTTACAACGTTGAGAACAAAATTTCTTATCACTTCTTCCTTTTAGGAATTTATTACATATTTTACATTTCATAGACCTTACAAAGGTAGGTTTTATATCTGTGTATATGCTATCCGTTTTTAACGGTTAAGATACATCTATTTTTTAATCAACTTTATATTGATGCTATTATAGTTTATATTTGAGAGACTTATTGTAACATCATGCATAACATTCCGATTATTTATCAGCCTTTAAAAAATGCAAAACGGATTAAAGTTTATATCCCTTTTGAATTAAAGGAACTTCGTGATGTTTTTAAAAAAATGAACACTACTTTTTGGCATCCAAATCAAAAATTATGGTCTATCGTCAATACGCAAGAAAATGTTGCACTGATTCAGAACCTCTTTGGTAAAAACTTTACAACAGTGAATGCATTGCCCCCAACTCCAATTGAAAAAACTCCTCTTACTCCTTATGCAAATGAACAGCTTTTTAGATTGGAAAAAGTCTTAGTATTAAAAAAGTACAGTGTCTCAACCCTAAGAACTTATAAGAATATGTTTGGTATTTTTTTAACTAAATTTTCTAATAGAGATCTCAGCTTAATTAACAAAGAAGAAATAGAAGGTTTTGTGTATGAATTGATTACAAAACATAGAATTAGTGAGTCTTATCAAAATCAACTTATAAATGCAATCAAAGCCTATTACGAACACGTTTTAAAATTTCCAAGAGCGTATTATGAGATACAGCGGCCCAAAAAAGCGGTATCTATTCCAAATGTACTGAGTAAAGAAGAAGTTCTTAAAATTATACAGCGCCCAAATAACATAAAACACAGAGCTATTTTATGGACTATTTATAGTGCTGGCCTCCGAATTTCTGAAGTCTTGAATTTAAGAATTATCGATATTCACTCTAAAGAAGGCTACTTGTTTGTGAAAGATAGTAAGGGAAAGAAAGATCGAAAAACAATTCTATCAAAGCATTTGGTGGTGCTTTTACGCCAGTATTATGCAATAGAAAAGCCTTCATATTGGTTGTTTGAAGGGCAAACAGGAGGACAATATAGCACCTCAAGTGTAAGAGCTGTTTTTAGAAAAGCAGTAAAAGAGACCCATTCAAATCCATGGTCTACGGTGCATACACTGCGACATTCCTTTGCTACGCATTGCATAGAGAATAATGTGAATCTGAGGTATTTGCAGAATATGTTGGGCCATAACTCTCCAAAGACCACAGAAATATACACAAAAACCATTCATATTCATAATAAAAACATTCAAAGTCCTTTGGACAGTATGCTAGAAAAGAGTAGTTTTAAACAATGAAACATATATGCGATATATCAACAATGTGGTTATACAGTTGTTACCACACATTTAGAAAAACTCGTCCTTATCAAAAAAAAATGTCGTTTGTAAGATTTTGAACTTTTGAGACAACCTATAGAAAATAGAACTTAAATCGTTGTCTTATGAAATTCACAAAACAATTATTAGCAATTACACTACTGTTTGGCTTATCGCTACCTGTAAAATCCCAATCAAAAGAATCTTTTGATGTTAGAAAACTTGAAACGTACCTTAACACTATTCATCTAAAAAAAGGTTTCAACGGAGAAATACTCATAGCCCAAGGAAATAATATTGTCTTTCAAAAAGCGGTGGGAATGGCATCCTATGAAAATAGTGTTGAATTGAAAAACGGAGCTAAATATCGAATAGCATCCATTACAAAAACGTATACCGGAACGCTCATAGCTATCGCACAGGAAGAAGAAAAGTTAAATGTTCAAGATAAAGCCAGCGATTATCTAAATAGTTTATCGCCTAAATTTAAAAATATAACTATCGAGCAATTGTTATATCATACTTCGGGGCTGTCACACAATGAAGGAATTAAAGACTACTGGCAAACAAAATCAAAACTGCAAATGACACCTGAACAAGTTGTTAGCGAAATCAATACTCTTGATTTGCTTTTTGAACCAGGTTCACAAATGCGTTATTCAAGTTTGGGCTATTATCTTTTAGCGTCAATCCTTGAAAGCATTTATAATAAAAGCTTTGAGAATATATTGAAGGACAAAATCTTGAATAAGCTGCAAATGACAGAAACTGGCATCGTTGACAACTTAAGAATCATTCCGAAAATGGCTTCTGGTTATCATTTGATTACTGATGATAGTTTAGTAGTTGCGCCTTATCGAAATTACTCAATGCTTAAAGGCGCAGGAGATATGTATTCTACAGCCACAGATTTGTTAAAATGGAACAACAGCTTTTTCTCTAATAAGCTTTTGAGCGCAAAAGGGAAGGAAATTGTATTTGAAAAAACAACCAATTCAAAATCAAAGAATGGCGATAGTTATGGTTATGGTTGGTATTTAAATTCTAATACGCCAAAAAAATTCTATCACGGTGGCGGAACTTGGGGCTACTCTACATACACATCAATATATTTAGATATCGATAAAACGAGCATCATTATTTTAAGTAACGTTTCGACACTACCAATAACAAATATTGCATCAGACGTTGAGAAAATTATCTTTGGGAAACCGTTTGAAATGCCTTCGATAGAAGAAGTTTCAAAAAAACCTGTAAACCTCGAAATGTATATTGGCGAATTCATAACGGAAGAAAACAATATGGTGCTTCGTATAATTAGAGCCAAGAATAGTCTTTATGTTAAACTTGGAGAAAATCCACCCTTTGAAATTTATTCAAAAGGGAATCATCAGTTTTTTGGTAAAAAAGTAGAAATAGAATTCACTTTTATTGTCAACGATGTCGATATAGTTACAGGTCTAACTGCAAACGGAATGGGCAAATCATTCCAATTTAAAAAAGACACTAAATAATGGAAACGGCTTTTTTGAAAATTGTGGAAGAAAACCAAGGTATCATCTATAAAGTCTGCAAGATGTATAGAAATACCAAAGAAGACCAAGAAGATTTATTCCAAGAAATCGTACTTCAATTATGGAAAGCATTTCCAAAATTCCGCGAAGAGTCAAAAATAAGCACTTGGATGTATCGCATAGCACTAAATACAGCTATAGCAATCTTTAGAAAGAACAAAATAGAAATTGAATTTAAAGAAAGTATTCCTAAAGGCACTCAACAAAATCAAACTGTTATGTCATCTGAAAATGAGGAAAGATTGTTTGAGGCAATTAGGACTTTAAACAAAGCAGAAAGAGCAATTGTAGCTTTGTATTTAGAAGACTATCAATACAAGGAAATTGCCGAAATGACAGGGATAACTGAAAATTATGTTGGTGTCAAAGTTAGTAGAATTAAAGAAAAACTTAAAAACATTTTAAAATAGAAAATAATGGAAATAGAAAACATAAAATATAGCTGGAAAAATACTGGTAAAGGCAAAAGAAATCAGACCGAATTATTAAAAATGACTAAAATTAAAAATCATCCCAACATTAAAAGAATTAGGATAAAATTTATAATTGAGGCAGTTTTAATAACATTTTTTTTAGCGGTTTACTATACTGGGTTTGACGGTGCGAACAAACCGCTGTGGGCTAATGTTTTTTTAATCATAAGTGCAATCGGATACGTCATTGCTCGCTTTGTTGGATGGTATGTCTTGCAAAATCCTTTAAAAGACGGCAACCTTAAAAAGTCTCTTATTCGATTTCAAACTAAATTAAAACAAGTGGCTTTTTCAATTATGCTTACCGCATTTTTATTTGGCTCAGCATTCATCTCGTTTTTTACATCATCGATTGATTTTACTCGAGAGAAATACTTCTTACTTGCTGGAATGATTTTAACTCTATTGTTTTTAGTGTACTTATCCAACAGAAATTGGATTAAGCGAATTAAAGCAATCAAAACGACCATCAAGGAATTTGAAGATTCCAATATTTGAAAAAACGTGTGGTAACATTGTATAAACGCAATAGCGGTTCAGGTGCAAACTTGAACCGTTTTTGTTTTAATTTAAGTATCTTACAACCGAAAAGCAGTTGCATAAAAACCGCTACTGCGCTTATACGTGACCGTTGTAAGTAATTTACCAAAACCGAAAATGAAGTATCTAATTTTAATTTTATTCTGCTTATTAATACAATCTTGTTCTGATTGCACAAATGTATATTTTACGGAAAATGACAAAACTTGGTTTACTAATTATAATGTTGGAGATAAATTAATTTTCAAGTCTCAACTAAATGATTATGATACAATTTTTATCACAAATAAAGTTATTAAAGAACCAAAAGGTGAATGTAATCCATTTGTGTCTGAATTTGACAAAGATTTTGTTAGATTAGATTACAAAATTAAAAAAGATACTTTCAAATTAGTAAACGATTACTTTGTGCAAATTGGAGCGAATGAAAATCTGAAAGACGCAAGTCCTGTTATACGTTTACTAAATATGGAATATAGTAATTCTCGAGACAAATTACCTACACCAAAAACTTATGAATTGAATGCTGATTGGAAAAATGTTTATACTTTCGACAAAGGAAATTGTCCTTATACAAATCTGAACGGAAAATTTGGTATAACTGAATTTCAATGGGATAAAAACTATGGACTTGTTTCATATAAAAATGAAAGTGGAGAAAAATGGATTTTAATAAAAAAAGAATAAAAACTACTTACAACAAAGAACTGAGGTAAAAAACAAGGCTTTTCTTCATAAATTTTAGTCATTAGTATGCTAAGCTTAAACTTCTGTTTTAAGCTTTTTTTGTTTACTTTTTTTTTGAATTACACCTACTATTTAACTTCAAATACCGACACAAAATTGGGGTCATAAGGATGTCCAGATTTTGCTATGGCAAATGCCTGTTTTAGTAATTTATTAGAAACTGCAATTAAGGCTAACTTTTTACTCTTTCCTTTGTTTGTAATTCTTTTAAAAAGTTCTCTGCAACCTTTATTGTGCTTGCAGGCAGTAAATGAACATAAGAACAGTAAGTTCCTCAATTTCCTATTACCAACTTTACTAATCCTACTTCTACCTCTTACACTACTTCCAGACTCTCGTATCGTTGGGGTAATTCCTACATAGCTGCACAGCTGAGAGGACGTTTCAAACTTCTTAAATCCATCGGTAACAACGATTAAAAACAAGGCTGTTTTAAGCCCAATTCCTGGAATACTCTGCAATAAACTTAACTGTTGCTGTTGGTCTTGTTTTACCAAACTAAGAAGCTTTTGTTCAATGCCTTTTAACTCTTTATCTAAATGTTTCTTATCTCTCTGTAAAGAACGATACACACAACTAGAGGGAACCCCCAAGACTTCTTCGCCATGGATTTTGTTCTTGGTAGCGGTGCGCTTTTTTAAAAAATTATCCATCAATCTAAAGAGTTGTAAACATTCACTTTGAACATTGGTAAGTGCATTATACAATGGAACTTCTTGAGTTAATCCATACTCACAAACAGCCTTAGCATCACTCTTATCGGTTTTTACCTTAGCCAATTTCATTTGTATAAATCGTTTTACAGACAAAGGATTTACTACCGAAACAAACACTTTTTTATGATATAGAAATTGAGCAAATCGATAATGATAATAACCCGTGGCTTCCATAACGACCAAACTATCTTTAGTTAGTATTGCTTGAAAATTTTTGAAACCTGTTTCAGTATTGTTAAATTGTAAATGACCTTGAATACTGCCATAACAATCAAAAACATCTTTACTGATGTCGATTCCAAAAGTTTCCTTATATTTATTCATAAGAACTGATTTATGAAAGAATAATCTACTGGACTCACAACAACTTGAAATCGAGATCTAGGTCTCACAGAACTGAACGTGATTTTTAGTAGAAAAGAGAGAGGATTATCAATGTTGTCGAAGTCAAAAGCTTCACCGTGTATAGTAACCTTAATTCTCTCTTTTATTCTTTCTGATTAAATATCAAATTTATTAAAAGACAAACTTAAGCCGTGTATAGTAACCTTAATTCTCTCTTTTATTCTTTCTGATTAAATATCAAATTTATTAAAAGACAAACTTAAGCCGTGTATAATTCATTGCTAGTTATAGCTTACTTACGAAAGTCCTAGCGGACTTTCTATCTGTGATTTATTTGCTATATTCAGTGCTTAAACCACGCAACAAACCATATACATAAACGATGGCAACAAGCTAAAGTAGCTTCAGAAATAAAAAATTAAGAAAAAAATAGAACAAAATATTCTCGTCAATATTCTATGAACAGATAGTAAGCATTAAATAAAGCAACAACATATTTAATATAACTAAAAATTTAGTTTAAACTAAATTTTTAGTTATATTTGTTGTTTATTTAATATTTCAATCTATGAAACATTTTCTTTTAACTATAGTTTTTTTATCGTGTAGCTTACTCGCAGAATCACAAACAACAAAATATTTTAAACATCTCGTTTTTCGTGAAACACCATTTTCTAAAACAGAAGGAAGAATACCACTAACAGAGACGGAAATTCAAAATGTAAATTATTTTAAATTAGACTATGATTCTCTAAATAGACTAATATTAGTTGAATACAAATACAATCAAAGCCTTATCAACTTAAATAGAAGCGGTATTCTTGATGGCAAAAGAGCATTGGCATCAAAAACTCAAATAATATATACTGAAGATACAGAAACAAGACTATTTTTTGATGTTGATAACAAACCAACAACGAATGGAATGAGAGTATTTAAGGAAGTATATTACTATAATAAAAAAGGAAATAGAGTTGGTTTAAAGTTTTACGACAAAAATGATAAACCAATAAACAACAGCTGGAATGTTTTTGAATATACTTGGAAACATATTCACAACAATTCTGTGTTGGAAACACGAAAAGATAAAAATGGAGTAAATGTAACTATGCGACCGTATTATAAGTTTCTTAACGTGCTATATAAATTCAATGATAATGGATTATTACTGTCAATGAATAACGTCGATAAGCGGTTAAAATTAATAAATGATGAAACAGGGATAGCGGTAGATAAGGCGATTTATGATAAAAATAAAAATCTTGTAAACTTCAAATTTTTCAATGCTGAAAACAAACCAGCAGTTGGTTCGTTTCTTGGGACAGCTGGCGGTTTTGCAACGTATGACAAAAATGGAAATTGTTTAAAATATGCTACAGTTGGTTTAGATGGAAACTATCAAGTTGATAAAAGAAGTAAAGATGCTTATTCAAAATATACCTTTGATAGTATTGGTAATTTGATTGAACGTAGTAGTTACGGCACTGATAACAAAATATTAAAGAAGCGAGATGTTACAAGCGTAAAATATGTTTATGACGCAAAAAATCAAATACAGCTTTTAAAAACCGAATATTATCACACAATACCAACTAAAAAGGTTGAGGACTCAATTCTTAAAAATCTCAATAAACAGATTGGAAAAGATAAATTAGTTGAAGATTTTAATCAATTATTAGAAACACTAAAAAACCATCCATCACAGTTTCAATTTATTGATAAACAATCTTTTGAAAAACTTGTATTTAAGCAAAGAAGTAAATTAAAAGATTCTATGACTGTTATGGAGTTTTATCAAATAACGTCACCAATAGTTACAAGTTTAGGCTGTTTACATACACGAATAGTCGATACTCGATTTTTCAGAACACCATATAAGTATTGGTTACCATTAATTGTATGGTTTGAAAACGAAAAAATGTATGCAACAAACAATTGTGTTGAAAATATTGAAATGGATCCAGGTTCTGAAATATTAGAAATTAACGGAATCCCATCGAGTAAAATTTTAAAAACTTTAAAATCAACAATTTCTGCCGATGCTTTTAATAAAAGTTTTTATCGTGGAGATATGAATGTCAACTTTTTATACTATTACCACAGTTATTTTGGTTTTGATTCTGAATACAAAATAAAATTTAAACCTTATAATTCAGAAAAAATAATTAAAACATCATTTTTTATTGATGAACCAGCACCAAATTATAAAGTAGAAATAAATAATAAACCAAGATTAGGCATAGAGATGAATAAAGAAACTAAAACTGCTATTATCAAAATTAAGAATTTTAACTACTTCCCAAGAGGTAGAGAAAATATTGATTTTTTTAAAGAGAAGATAGATACTTATATGAAACAGATAAAAGATAAAAATATAAGAAAAGTGGCTTTTGATTTAAGAGGAAATAGAGGTGGAAACCCAGAATGCACTAATCATATTTTATCCTATATAATTGATAAAGAAATTAACTTTTATGAAGATAATGATTTAAATAAAAGGCGAAATAGACCTATAACCGTAAAACCAAAAACAACAAATAGTATTAGTAATGCAACTATTTATATGCTTACAGATGGTCGTTGTGCATCCGCCACAGCACAACTATTAGCGGTTATAAAGCAGAATCAATTAGCAACCATAGTAGGAGAAGAAACAGGTGGCACATACAGCACGCATCCAGGCAGAGGAATACCAGCATTAAAAAACACAAAGCTTGGTTTGCAAATAGGTACAGAAAGGGAATCTGTGAATGTTACTAAATTAGTATTAGACAAAGGTATTATTCCAGATAAAGAAATTAAATTACAGCTATTAGATATAATAAATGGCGATGACCCTTTATTGAACTATATTTTGGAGAAATAAACAATCGGTAATAAAGCCAGTTGCCAAAAACGCCTATAACTCATTGCTAGTTATAGCCTACTAACGCAAGTCAAGCAGGATGGATAATTCCGATTGTTGCAAGTGAAAATCCATTGGTAGAATTTATGGTTTTATTAAGTTGTCCAACAATAACTACTCTTGAACAATTAAGATTTCAGTTTTACACAAACGGAAGACAAGATTTTTGGGATAATCATACAGAAAAAGATGCTCGTGAACATACTAAAAACGACCCTGATAAATATCAATTTGAAGCTACTGACCCAAAAGAGCTTTTGAAAACTCTTTCAATTCCTGGTCTTTGGATTTTTGGAGAAAAAGATATTCAAATTCCCGTGAAAATGTGTATTGAACAGCTTAACACCCTAAAACTGGAAAACAAACCTTTTGAATATGTTTTGTTTCCGTCATTAGGACATCATACCAATAAGTCAGAACCAATAAAAATTTCTGTTAATGGGATAAAACGAAAGTCACTGGAAATTAAGAATAACAAATAGGAATAAAGCACTGCCTAAACAAGGTATATGAAATTACAGCCACCCATCGGCAGGCTACGCTTCATATACTTAAGGCTCTACACAATTTGGAAAAATTTCCAAATTATACCAAATTTTGGTATATTTGAATTAAATTAGTTTCAAAATGAACAAAAACACATCAATATCACTCGGAAATTATTTTGACCAATTCGTTCAAAGAAGCATTAGCGAAGGAAGATTTAAAAATGTTAGCGAAGTTATTCGTGCAGGATTAAGACTTTTGGAAGAAGAAGAAAATAAAGTTATTGCTTTGAAAAATGCAATTCAAGAAGGAATTGACAGCGGAATTGCACACGATTTTGACCCAAAAAAACATCTTGAATCACTAAAAGCGAAAAAACACTCGAATGTCTGAGTATAAATTGACGAACAAAGCTGTTGCTGATTTATCAAAAATTTGGGAATATACATTTGAGGTTTGGTCGGAAAAACAAGCCGACAAATATTATGACGAACTAATTTCGAATTGTGAAGAAATTGCTGAAAATCCAGATTTTGGAAAAAACTACAAAGGAATTTCAAAGCAACTTCTCGGAATTAAAACAAACCGACACATAATATTTTATAGAACATTAAGTACAGATTATGTAGAAATAACTAGAATCTTACACGAAAGAATGGACTTAAAAAAAAGAATAGCTGAATAAAAACTGCGAAGAACACCGGTAACCGTGGCACAAGCCACTAAAAAACAGTATATAATCACTCAAAAGTTCCTTTCTAAGGGGCTGTTTTTTTTGGATGGTATCTAAAGAAATGATTCTCCCTCTAGTTATGTCCTACGAAGCTTGAAAAAGCATATACATAAGCTAAGGATAACACCTGTTTTAGCCTGTTATAAAAATTTGTTTTGGGGACTCGCTCATTCAACTGAAAATTGTTGCATAGTTTTTCTTGATACTGTTTTTTGCCTTGCATAGCTAAAGTTCACAAATAAATAGCCTTCTTTTAATTTAGATTCCTATCTTTATCATCAAAGTTGTGCAACAGGCACAATGTGTATAAGTAATTGCTTGTTCTCGCCTACTTCTGAAAATCCTTACGGATTTTCAGTTTGGTATCTACTTGCAAAGTTGTGAGCTAAACCACGCAACTACTCATAGCCAAAACCGTACCTGCCATATAACCACAAATGAAAATTACTGCTTTAACATTAGGCTTTTTACTTTTAACTAACTTCTCATTCTCTCAGATTAAGAAAAAGGAATTAAGTGGAATATGGAAAACAAATAGCGAATTATTTTTCAAGACCGACACAATTAAATTTTATCCAAATATTAAAGATTGTTACCAAACCAAATGGACTATTGAAAAAAGAAAATTCAAGACCAATGAATTAAATGTTTGTAAAGAACCGACAAGAATAAGCGGAATTATAAATAAAGAAAAACTTAAACTTAGAAAAACAGATTTCGGACAAATCTTAAAATACTATCATGACAAAACTCTAATTGCTGAATATAGAATTGTTGAGTTAAATAAAAATAAAGGGAGTGAACTCAAACTAATGCAGTTTGATAAATTGACCGAACAGAAACTATATAAATACGTAGATTCCTTAATTCATAAAGTTTTAAAATATAAACCAAGTAAAAAAAGCATTGAGAATGATAATGTATTAATATCGGATTCAAATCAGCACGCAAAAATAACGATTAGAAATAATAATCCTGAACCATTAATTGTAGTCAATGGCTATCCATTGATTGACAAGAAACCTTTAAGAGAATTGTTATTAGTAGAAACTTATGGAATTAAATATATTAAGAAAGAACAATCAATAAGTCTTTATGGTTCTCTAGCTATAAATGGAATAATAATATTACAGACATCTGAAAAGAGATTTAAAGCTGTCCGAAAAAAATACTGCAGGCAACACCGGTAATCGTTGAACAAGCCACTAAAAAACATCAAATAATGACTCAAAAGTTCCTTTCTAAGGGGCTTTTGTTTTTTACTAAGGATGTATCCAAGGAAATAATACACCCTCTAGTTGTGTTCTAAAAAGCTTGAAAAAGCATATACATAAGCTTAGGGTAATAGGTCTTTTAAACGCCGATAAAAATTTGTTTTGGGGACTCGCTTATTCAACTGAAAATTGTTGCATAGTTTTTCTTGATACTGTTTTTTGCCTTGCATAGCTAAAGTTCACAAATAAATAGCCTTCTTTTAATTTAGATTCCTATCTTTATAAACAAAGTTGTGCAACAGGCACAATGGGTATAGTTCATAGCGGCTTTCACCGCGCAACGAAATCATACAAAAACAGGTTCTACACAATTTAAAACAACAACTGTAACATAAATGAAAAAACTAATTTTAGGAATTGCTATACTTCTAACTTTTTCTTGTTCAAATTCGCAAAAAACGAAAATTGACAGAAGTAAAATAGAAGAAGATTTTGAGCAAATAATCTCGGATATTAAAAATAACTACATATATCTAAATGATAAAAAAGTAGATATTGATTGTATATACTCAAATTATAAGGAAAAAATAAAACTTATAGATTCTGAAGACCAAAGGCTATTATTCTTTGAGTATTTACTTGATGAATTTTATGATAGTCACGTTATATTAATGAGAGCAATTAGACAATCATATAGATTAGATTCACCAATTTTTACAGTTACAAAGAATGGTAAGACCAAAATAAAAAATGTATGGCAAACTCAAATTGAGAAGATGGATTTAAATATTATAGGTTCAGAAGTTTTACAAATTAATGGAATCGACCTAATCACTAAAATTGAAAAATTCCCTACTATTTGCAATGATAAAAACGATTTTGAAACAAGAAATTGGATTGCAAACAAAGTTATTTCTGGAAAATATAATACACCAAGAATTTTAACTCTTAAGCTTTCTAATGGTAAAATTATAGATTTTGATTTGGACAATATAAAACTTAAAAAAGAAAATAGCCTTTTGACTGTTTCAACAATTAATAATATTGGAATTATTAGGCTAAACAATTCACTTGGACAATATACCTTAATTGAAAAATTTGACTCTGCAATTGATAGTTTATACAACACAAAAGGATTAATCATAGATTTAAGAAATACAACAGGAGGTGGAAATAGTTATGTTGCCAGAGGAATTATGAGTAGATTTATTAATGAAAGTATGCCATATCAATTACATCAAATTTTTGACGAAAGTTGGGACAATCAACCAATAATAAAAAGGAGTTGGGCAGAATATGTAAGTCCAAGAAATAAGCAATATAAAAATCCTGTTGTTGTTCTTGTTGGAAAATGGACAGGAAGTATGGGAGAAGGTCTTGCGATTGGATTTGACGGATTAGGACGAGCCGAAATAGTTGGTACAGAAATGAAAAGACTTGCAGGAGGTTCAACAAATGATTTTCATCTTAAAAATGAGAATTTAAACTATAAACTAATGACTGAAAAATTATTTCACTTAAACGGAACACCAAGAGAAAAATTTATTCCAGAAAATTATGTGAGTCAATCAACAACTGAAAAAGATGAAACTTTAAAGAAAGGAATTGAATTGATTAACAAAATGGTGGAATAAAAACTGCTAAGAGCACCGTGTATAATTCATTGCTACTACTCGCCTACTTTCGAAAATCCTCGCGGATGTTCTATTCGATTTTTATTTGCTAAATTAGGTGCTTAAAAAAGGCAAAAAAACTTATACAAAAACGTTGTAAGTAATTAAAACAAGAACTATGAATAAAATTAAAACGCTGATTTTCTCTCTATTTGTAAGTACGAGTTTATTAGCTCAAGAAGTTGAAATCCCAAATGATTTAAAGCTTGAAAATAAAGAAGATTACAAGAAAACTGAACAGTTAGTTCTGAGTTCTACTGAATGGCTACTAAAAACACCGATTTCTGAATCCCCTGCTAAACGAAAAAAAATCAATGCGTTTTTAATGAAATGGATGAGTGGAAGTCCGACAGTTTCAATTGAATTAGTTTCTGGAATTGTTCCATTGGAATGTGCAGATTGCCTGATGACATTTATGAGTGGTTGGACAAAATATAGTTTGGAGAATGATTACTCAAAAAACAAAGTGGATTGCGCTTTTGCCGGAGCGGAAAATGCAATTGAGTTTTATGAAAAAAACAAGTCTGAACTCGGTAAAAATTCGGACATGGAAAAATTAATAAAACGAAAGAAAAAAGGAAAACTAAAAAAGTATATTACCTCGAAATTCTAAAATCTACCTACAACACAATGTATAAATGTATTAAAATGCATTTTACACGCAACGTTACCTGCAAGCTGAAAAATCAACTTTCCTGAAAACAAATAATGAAAAATAAAAAGATAAATAATGGATAAAATAAATTTATTAATTGCTATTGCAGTAATTACAATGTTCATTTCATTATTTCTTTCATTATTTTTATTTACGGTCAAAACAGAGCATAAATTAAGTAATCGGCTTTTTGCTTTTTTTTTAGTTTTAACTGCAATTGATATTAGCGGAATTTTATTCGACTTTTCAACCGAAAGCCCTTCAAATATGGGGATGTTTAGAAATTTATTTACTTTTTTACAACTTCCAACTTTTTACTTATATGTCTTATCAGTGTGCTATTCTGATTTTAAACTTAAACCAAAACACCTAATTCACATTATTCCTTTTCTAATCGCTAACTTCATTTTGGTACCTCGATTTTATGCTGTGAACCTCGATTCAAAAATTAGTTTCCTAGAAAATAACAGTAGTATGCTGGAAATACAGTTTAACCATATTTTTATACATTTTCAAATTGTATTTTACATCATTGCAGCTTTTATCATATTAAGAAAAGCAAAAATACTATATCTTGAAAATTATGCAGGTGCAAGTATAGAATCACTTAATTGGTTATTTCAGTTTACCTTAGCTCTTTCATTTTTCTATTCTATCGCTCTTCTAAAAAACATCTTTAAATTTTCTACATATACGAACATTTCAGAATGGTTAAAAATTGGACTTTTTCTATTTGAATTGGTCATCATAAGCTGGTATTTATTTAAAGCACTTAACAATCCAAACCTTTTTAGAACTATTGATTCTAAATTAAAACTTGTTAGTAAAATTGTTTCAGAAGAAAAACAGAATGACCAATTAAATGAGAATGAATATGATAAGGATTTATCAAAATTAAAAACATATATGGTTGAAAAAAAACCATTTCTTAATCCTTCATTGACAATTCAAGATATTTCTAATGCCATTGAAATTCCTGTTAGAGAACTTTCTCTTTTAATAAATCATAAATTAAATCAGCATTTTTATGACTTTGTAAATTTCTATCGCATTGAGAATGCGATGGAAATTTTAAAAGATACTACAAAAAGTAAGGTAACAATTTTAGAAATTCTATATGAAGTAGGTTTCAATTCAAAATCTTCTTTTAACACAGCTTTTAAAAAACACACTAATACTACACCTACCGCATACCGTAAAAGCATGTAAATCAGTATTTTGAAATTACTCGTACTTAAACTTTAAAATATTCATACTTATTTTTTCAAGTAAAATGCGTTCGACTATTTTCATTCGGTCGCACAAGGATATTTTCTTCCACATATTTGTATCGAAAATAATTTTTAACATAAAACTCGATACAATGAAAAATTCATTAAAAATTTTAACAGTACTTATACTAATAAGTAACTTTTCTTTTGGACAAGAAATTTCTCAAAAAATTGATTCAATAATAAAAAATAACTACCTAAGTAATCCAGAGGTTGGAATTAGTGTTGGTTTTGTAAACAATTATGGAGAATACTATACAGCCTATGGCAAATTGAATACAGAAAGTAAAATAGCTATTAATAAAAATTCCATATTTGAAATTGCATCTATAACTAAAATTTTAACTTCAAATTTGATTGCACAAGCAGTCATTGAAAATAAAATAAAAATAGATGATTATATAGACGACTATCTTCCAAAAGAATATCTATTAGATAAAAACCTAAAATATACAATCAAAATAACTGATTTAGCGTCACATCAATCAGGATTACCCGATTTAGATTTTAGAAAGTTAATAGAGTTAAATCCACAACAGCCTGTGAGTAATGTTACAAAAAACACACTATCATCTCTTATAAATAATTGTGATGAATTAATTGATTATGGCAAATACAGATATTCAACAATTGGCTATACATTGCTTGGGCAAATATTAGAAGAAGTTTATGAAAAAAGTTATGATGAAATTATAAGAGAAAAAATAATAGAACCATTACAAATGACAAATACATTAACTAAAGATTTTGATGTAAAAAACAGAACTAATGGTTACAATCCGAATGGTGGAATTCAAGAATTTTTTAGTTGGAATATTACGGCATCTGCTGGACTTGTAAAATCTAATGCTTCAGATATGATTAGGTTTTTAAAAGCGGTATTAAATAAAGAAAATTCTATATCAAATGCAGCATTGGTAACCGAACAAATATTTTATAAGGATGAAAATAGAGAACTAGGATTAGGCACAAATATAATGACTGATAATAAAAACACCATGTATTTAAAATCGGGAGATTCTATGGGACAATCTTCTATTATATGTTACAATAGATCTAAAAATTGGGGAATTATTATACTTCTAAATCAAAGGAACTCAAAAATGAGACAAGCCCTATTGAATCAAATTTATGAAACAATCCTAAAATGAATATAAGGAACTGAAGAGAAAAGCCTGTAGGAAACACTCTACATAATGTATTGCTTGTTGATTTTCCTTGCGGACTTTCTATTCGATTTTTATTTGCTAAATTAGGTGCTTAAACAAGGCAAAAAATCTTTTACAAACACCTTAGGTGCAAGCTGAAAAAACAAATCTGTAACCAGAGTATCATTTTTAACCCTTAAAAGAAACCCAATATTAAATGAAAAAATTTGCATTAATATTACTCATAGGAATTGCATTCTCATCATGTAATCAGAGTAAAAAGCAAACTGTAAAAGACTCTTTAACGGCAGAATTAGATTCCATCCAAAAAAGTGGGCAAATAATCGGGTTTGCAGTTGCTATGGTCAACCAAAATGGAGTATTATACGAAAAAGGTTTTGGGCTTTCCAATACAGAAACTAAGGAAAAATATACCGAAAATACAATACAACACATTGCTTCTGTTTCTAAAACATTAATAGGTATAGCTTTATTGAAAGCTAAAGAAATGGGAAAACTAAATTTAGACGACCCAATTCAGGGCTACTTACCTTTTAAGGTAATTAACCCAAATTATCCTCATGAATCGATTACTATTAGACAATTAGCGACACATACTTCTAGTATTAATGATACTGACGAACAGTATATGGAAAGAGCTTGGATTCTAACAAAAAATCAAAACTTAACAAACGTAAATACTGGTTATCCCGCTCAAAAATTGAATCCATATGAACTAAATATTCCAATGGAAAAATATTTAAAAGAATACCTGCAAATAAAGGGCGAATATTATCAAGATGATAATTACATTAACTTCAAGCCAGGAGAACGATATAACTATTCAAACATAGGTGCCACATTATGTGCATTGATTATCGAAAAAGCAACAGGTAAATCATTTGATTCATTTACAAAAGAACATATCTTAAAACCATTAGGTATGAATTCATCAGGCTGGAAGCTAGAAGATGTGGATATCAAAAGTCACTCAAGATTGTATAGAAATGATCATACAGTTTTACCTTTTTATACAGCTATAACTTATCCTGATGGGATGTTGATTTCATCAAGTAGCGATATGGCTAAATACCTAACGGAATTAGTTAAAGCTTATTCGGGAGAAGGCACATTACTTTCAAAAGACAGCTATAAAGAACTCTTTACAGAGCAATTAAAAGAACAAAACTTTAAATCACGAAATGCTGAAAACCCTTATAATGGTGATTACAGTCCCGCCCTATTCATTGGACATAGCGCATTGGGTTATATAGGGCATTCAGGTGGAGATGCAGGAGTGGGGACTTGGATGTATTTTAACAAAGAGAAAAAAACTGGCAGATACATAGTCATTAATACAGATATGGGAAATGATGAACGCGCGAAAGAATTACAATATTATGCCATTTGGGATAAAATGAATGAATATTTTGATCAACTAAACATAGAAAAGCCAGCACATAATAAGGTGAATAAGCAATAGTGGTTTAAGTGATAAAAAAAGTATGAACATAAAATAAAGCTCAGTGAAAAACCGAAAGGTGTGTAGTTAGGAATCCGCTACTACTCATTCACTAAACCTTGCCAACAGGTGAGGACGAAGAACACACATTTAAAAACCAAAAAATAAAATATGAAATATTTAATCTGCTTTTTACTATTCATGAGTAGTTTTTTATGTAATGGTCAAACTAGAGAAAAAGGAAATATCGAATTAACACAGATCGTGGGATATAGTACTTCTTATCAATTAGACTCTTTTCTTTTTGGATCATCATCAGTTTCTGGTATTCAATTAGGAATTTATGGAAATTATTTTTTTAACAACCGATGGAGTTTGCGTACAGGCTTGTTATATCAAAAAATGGGAACTAACAATGTTGACTTTTCAATTTTTACCAACGAATATTCTGAAAGAACAAATTACATTACGGTTCCATTGACTTTGAATTATCATTTTGGAATAAAACGGAACTGGTACGTGAATTATGGAATAAGTGTCGGATTTTTGACTAATGCTGAAGCAAATTACAATGACGGAAATGGATGTATTGACATAAACAACTTGGCCAATTCAACTCAATTTGGAATGAATGGAGGAATTGGATATAAATTCAAAATATCGCCTAAATTTCTAATGGTCATTGAAAACTCTAATCTAATTGGACTAACAGACAGCACCGAACAAAGAAGTGGAAAGAATTTTTATATGAGTTTTAATATTGGTGCTGTTTTTAAGATCTAAAAATAAAAAGTATTGAAAGACAAACTTAAGAAGTATAAAATAATAGCCGTGATAGTATTAAAATTAAATTTTATGACCCTTTTAAACTTTCTTGTTAGTTGATAATTTTGTGCTTCAAAATTGGCTACTATTCTTATACTAAACCTTGGCAACAAAATAAAAAAACAGAATGAATAAACTAAAAACAGGAGAATTTTATGGAACCCATTACCAAAAATCAGCTTTTGAAAATCTAGTAATTACTGACACTGAATATACGCACAGCAAAGTAGATTGGCATTATCACGAAAATCCATATTTTACCTATTTACTACAAGGCAAATTGTTTGAATCAAATAAAAAAGAATCCTACTATTTAGAGCCCGGGAATCTATTATTTCATAATTGGCAAGATGCACATTACAATATAAAACCACCTGAATTCACAAGAGGTTTTCACATTGAAATGAATAAGAAATGGTTTTCAAATTTTGATATTAAAACCATAGATTTTGAAGGGAGTATCAATTTGAAGAACCCAATAATAAAGAACTTGATGAACCATATATTTATTGAGACTAAAATCAACGATCAGTATTCAAATTTAAGTATTGAGAGTAACTTGATTAATATATTTAATACGATAAAAGAATCAAAAAAAGAACATTCGAAAAAGCCAATTTGGGTAAACCAACTAAAAGAAGTATTGATTGAGGAAAATATAGACCATTCTTTAAAAAGTTTAAGTTCAAAATTAGGAGTTCATCCAGTTCATTTGTCTAGAGAATTTAAACGATATTTTGGTACAAGTCTTGGCAATTATATTCGGTTGATTAAGCTGAATAAAGCATTTTACTTAATTATATCAAAAAGGTTTTCAATGACGGAAGTTTGCTATCAATGTGGTTACTATGACCAAAGTCATTTCATTTCAAACTTCAAACGGATATATCATACAACCCCAACAAAACTAGTAAGAAAAATTGGCTAATGTTAATATTATACAATTTCAATAAGGATAGATTTTACATTTTTACAGCTCACTAAAAAATGATTCAAAAAATGAGAATTAAAAACATAATTGTATTACTTTTTATTCTTTTTTCATTTTCAACCTATGCTCAAAATATGGCAGAATACACGAGTGGTTGGGAAGGTAAAATTGAAAATTCAAAAGTATTCAATCTAAAAGTTGAAATTGAAAATTTAGGACTTAAAAAATCAAGCCTCAAAGTTTCGAATCATAAAACTATTATTGACTATCCTTTTGAGTCAAAAAACTCATCAATCTTAAAAATACCATTTGCAAAAAATTATTTCTTTGAAGGCGTGATTTCTAAAAACGGCAAAGAGGTTAATGGGTTCATCAAGTCTGGAATACTTCTGTATCACATAAAACTCAATCAATCAAAAAACAACACTTATACAGGAATTTGGAATCTATTAATGATCGATGAATTAAAATCAGATAATTTTTATTTAAGTGTTGAAAATGGAGAAAGAAATGAGTATCAAGCCTATCCAATTTTTGGCGATAATCGATTTACAGGAACTTGGTGCGATAATTTTCAAAAGGAAAATAAACTGATTTCATTTACAGACTTCAAAACTGGACTACAGTTTAAAGGAAAGCTATCTGAAGATGAAATACAATTAGGAATATATTTAGGAACCAATGTGCTTACACGAGTAGCTTTAAAAAAATCTAAAACTGATTGGAAAATTGGGGGATTTAACAATAATATTAAAGTTTCTACCCTACAACTTGCGGAAATGGAAAAACTGATTTCAAATGATGCATTCCCGAATACACATTCGGTTTTAATTTCACAAAAAGGGAAAATAGTTTATGAAAATTATTTTGATGGTTACAATGCAAATATCCCACACGATATGAGGTCATCATCAAAAAGTATTTCATCTGCTGTAGTTGGAATTGCAATAGATAAATCCTTGTTTAAAAGTGTTGATCAATCCATTTTTGACTTTCTACCTATTCAATATCAAAATCTAAAAGACAGTTTAAAATCGCAAATTGATATTCATAGCCTTTTAACAATGAGTTCGGGTTTAGATGCAATCGATTATGGAATTAATGCAAATCCTAAATCTCCAGCTACAGAAGATAATTACCAAAAAACTATAGACTGGACAGAAACAGTTTTAAAAGCTTCAATGATAAATAAACCTAATACAAAGGCAAATTATGGCTCGGCAAATCCATATTTACTTGGTATTGCAATGGATTCTGTTGTTTCCGAGCCTTTAGAATTGTTTATGGACAAATACCTTTTTCAGGAACTTGAAATCTCAAATTATATCATACAAACTGACAGAAACGGAACACCATATTTTGGAGGAGGAATGTACCTTACTCCAAAAGATATGCTAAAATTCGGAGAACTTTTTCTTAATAGAGGAAAATGGAAATCAAAACGAATACTACCTAAAAAGTGGATGGCAAAATCATTCAAAAACTATCGTAATCTAGAGAATGTACCAGAAAAAAATGGTTATGGTTATTTATGGTGGCACAGTACTTATCAAGTTCACGGAAAAAATATAAAATCTATGGAAGCAAGGGGAAACGGAGGACAGTATATTTTTGTTCTTCCGAGTTTAAAAACAGTTGTAGTAATGACTGCTGGAAATTATAAAAATGGAAAAACTCAACAACCAGAAATTATTTTTGAAAAATATATTTTGCCTCACCTTAACAATTGAATGCAGCCAGTTGCCAACAAAATATAAAAATAATAGTGACTTTAATAATATAGTCAAATAGAATATCTTTGTACAAAGTTTAGTTATAGGCTTAAAAATTAAGACTTTAAAATTCGCTACTATTCTTATACTAAACTTTGTCATTAATTTAAGAATGAACAGAAATCAAAAAGAATAAAAATGAATCTTCAACCACTAAGAATTGAAGCTGGTTGGTTAGTAAGCTACAACCAACTTTATGAAGTTGACCCAATATCAGGATTTGAATCTTATTTTGACGGTTCAAGTTTATTAATATTACGAAACAATTCACGATTAAAACTAATTGACGTTCAATGGCGACCTGAACAAGACCTAAATGGCGAATATCAAGTAAACGTTTTAAATTTTGTAGAAAATTTCAACTCAAAAACCAACAATTTTGATACTGTGCCAAATTGGGAAAATCCATTTCTAACTTTTGTTACAAAGTCAAGATTTACACTTGTAGATAAACTAGAAGAAATATTGAGAACTGTACCTGTTTTCGATGACCCAAGAATGACTAAAAGAAGAGGGGTTATAGATGAACTTTCAGAGTCTTATCGTTTGAAATTAATAGAAAACGGAATATCTATGGAGTTAATAAAAAAAATATTAGAAAAAGGAAGTGCTAAAATTCAAAATCATACATTAGATCATAACGAAATAACAAGAGAAATACTATTGAAGTTTGCAGAAAATGGAATTACAAAAAAAGTGAAAAATAAAGCGAATCAAAAATTGAATAGCAAACGATTTCGAGAATAAAAACTACTAGCAAGATCGTATAAACTTTATTGCTGTTTTTAGCTCACTTGGGAAAATCCTTCAAATTTTCGCCGTTCGTGATATATTTTGTAAATTAATTACTTAAACCATGCAACAAAACTTATTCACAACCACGTTGGCAAACATTGCTCACATCTCGAAATCGAGATTAATTTCATTAGACAATATTTCAAGTAAACATGAAATTGAACGGCCTATTTGCGGAATTACAGAAGATAGAATTGGAGTTCCTGTAAGTGAAATTGAACTACATCATTCCTTAACGAACGATTTAGGAATTGATTAAAATATAAAAAACAATTTGCCAACACCTTCTAAAATTCATTGCTGTTTAGTGTCTACTTAAGAAAGTACCTGCGGACTTTCTATCTGTAATTTATTTGCTAAATTTAGTGCTTAAACTACGCAACGAAATCATACACAAACACGTTGTGCTTCATTATAATCAAAAGCTAACCAATGAGTAAAATTTTTAGAAAAACCAGACAATATTTACTTTCAGAAGGAAAAACTAAAACATATTTAAAATATGCTATTGGAGAAATTGCACTCGTCGTTATTGGGATTTTGATTGCTTTAGGTATTAACAATTGGAATCAACGAATAAATACTGAGGAAAAAATCACAACTATTTTAAAAGAGATACAAAGTGATATTTTAATTGATTTAGAAGCTTCTAATATGATTTTTAATTATCATATGCTCACGGATTCTATTTCAAAAAATATTTTAAACAACAAATACACACCTGAAGATTTTAGAAACGGAACTTTTAAAAGTGTAGGATACAATTATCGAGATTTTAAAACGACTCAAAACGGTTTTGATAATCTATCAGATAATTTAGATAATATCCCCAAAAAATATAAACACTTACTTCCAGAAATTAAGAATTTATATGTTACACTCAACACCACTATAGATGTATATAATGACAAAATAAGAAGTGTAGTCTATAAAAATATGGACGATTTTACAAATTTTAATTGGCATCAAGATTACTTATTAGGCAAAGAAAATAATGAACAGATGGACTATTATTTAAATGATGCCAAATATAAAAACCTTGTTGCCAAGTATATGAGATATAGAACTGGTATTTTTCAAATTAGTACTGAATATAGAACAAAAGCTATAGACCTATATTTAAAAATCAATGAAGCAATTAACAGTACTGTTAAAGCTCCCGAAATTGTTAATTACAAAAATAAGTCTTCAGATAATTATACAGGCATCTATAAATTAAAAGAAACTGTAAATCTTGATGGCAGATGGGAGGCTAATTATAAAATTATAGAGAGAAATGACCAATTAGTGCTTATATCCCCTAAATATAATCATGAATTAAAGTTACTATCTTATAATAAAAACACTTTCTATTATAATGAAATTATTTATAATCAACTTATTTTAGGACTGTTGATTTTTGATAAACCGAAGAAAGATCATTTGTATATATCCATTGATGTTAACTCTTTTGCAATTTATGAAAGAATAGAATCAAATTAGTATGTACTAAAATAATGAAAGCCCAACATCATGTATAATTCATTGCTAGTACTCGCTTCCTTAAGAAAGTGCTCGCGGATTTTCCATTCAGAAATTATTTGCTAAATTTAGTCCTTAAACACGCAACGAGATCAAGCACCAATACGTTGGGCAAAATATGAAGAAAATCATTATATGTACATCTAAATTTGGAAATCCTGTCACAGATTATTTCAAAAATCTTGGAGATTCCTTTGTGAATAATGGATATAAAGTTGTCTATATTTTTGATAGGTTGTATAATGATTATCCTGAAGAAATTGATTCCTTTGGATACTATACTTGGCCAAATATAAGACCCACTAAAATTTCAGATTTTATCTTTTTTTATAAAGTTTTGAAAAAAGAGAAACCAGAACTTTGTATATCAAATTTTGGTTCCACAAATGTGGTTAGTATTGTAAGTTTTTTATTCCGAGTAAAAAATAGAGTTAACTATATACATACCACTTCTATTCAACTTTCAACTGATTCTGAAATAAATTTTCTTCAAAATAAATTTTTATATTATAGAAAAAAATGTGTTTACTCTTTAAACACTCATTTTTTTACCAATTCTATTGGAAATAAAAAAGATTCATCAAAATATTATAATATTTCTAAAAATAAAATATCAGTTTTTCCTCTTCTAATAAAAAAAAGTAAATTGACTTATAAGCATCTTGAACAGAGAGAAAACTGTATAACTATAGTAGGAAGATTACATCCTTCAAAAGGACATAGAGAACTTTTCTACCTATTTAATGAATGTGTAAAAGAAAAACCAAACTTAAAATTAAAAATTATTGGAGATGGATTTTTAAAACCAGATTTAATTGCTTTAGCTAAAAATTTAAACATAACAGAAAATATAACTTTTTATGGAAAAATCCCGAACGAAAAAATAAGTGAAATATTTTCTTCATCTCTGATTGGTATTTCCTCAAGTATTGATGAAGCTTATGGACTGGTTAATATCGAATCTTTAAGAGAAGGAACTCCTATAATATGTACAAAAACGGCAGGTTCAATTGATATAGTAAATGAAGGATATAACGGTTTATTTATAAAACTTGACGATAAGACTTCTTTGGCTCGCTCTGTAGATGAAATTATAAATAATTGGAGTACTTTTTCTAAAAATGCATTAAATATATTTAACGAAAGGTATAATCTTGACAAAATTGAAAAACACTATGAGGAAATAAAAGTCAAGGTAGATAAAGGGGGATTTTACCTCTAAACCTCTCTCAGAACCGTATGTGAACCTCTCGATTCGTATGGCTCCTCTTATTCTAATCGTTAAGGATAAAAACCTTCATACTGTCAATGCTTTCATGAGTTGAAATAACTTTTTGCTATCTCTTGTAAGTGTTTATTAGCAAAATACCAGTGTTTTGGCCAAAACCTGCAATATTTATTGCGTACCCATTTGGTTAATCGGATGTGAAGTACACTGAATAATCTTCGCATTGCAGATTTTCGGAACTTGCCAAAGTAATTTACCCATCCACGTATTTTGAGTTTTAATAAACTAGATATCTTACTTATTGGGAAATGTACCCACCGATGAAACTTCATCTTTTGTAGTTCTTCCGTTATTCTACTAATACTCTTTTGGCTGATGGCAGTAGGAAAATCCATCTGCATTTTGCCGTTCTTTTTCTCCATTGTTGGCTTAAAAGGTAACACCTAAAAAATGAAACTTCTGAGAATAAACTTTAAAAGGTGGTGGACGTTTTTAATTCCTTCGTTAATGCACTATTTCTGACTTCTTTTGGTTTGATTCTAATTTACAAGCCTTTATGAGCATGGCCCACGCTAAAAGAGCTACAAAAAATATAGTTAATTTATATAATGAAGTAAGATTACACGTATCTTTAAACTTTAAAACACCAAATATGGTATATAAACTATCAGCCTAAAATTAAATTTAAACTGTAGCCGTATTTTAGGAAAAGACAAACCAAATGAAACACCTACTAATTTTATTAATGTTTTTTACTTTCAACGAACTGACTTCGCAAGAAATAGTCGGAATGAAAGAAGTCTACATTGAGAATAATTTGGTTTATAAAAATGCAACTGATAAACTCTTTACTGGAATTACTCAAAGTAAACGGAAAAATGGACATTTGGTTTATGAAGAAGAATACAAAAACGGTATTATTCTTTCGAGTAATCTATATTATAATGGAAAAGAAATGAGAGTTTCCAATAAAACGATATACAATGCGAACAAACCATTAGTCCTTTCAAAAGAAATTAAATACCATTTGGATGGTAAAATTTTTGAAACTACAACTTATAATGACGACGGAATAAAAATCCTTGTAGAACAATTTAAAAACGGGAAATTGACCTATAGTTGTCAATATTTAGGAAAAAAGAAACACGGAATTCAGTTAGGTTATGACAAAAACGGAGAGAAAATGACTTATCGTTGTGAATTTATTAACGGGAAGAAAAACGGAACGGAATATTGTCTGAATGACGACGGAACTGAAACCAAAAAAAAATATCTAAACGGAAAGAAAATAAAATAACTATTGCAACACCGCATAAAATTAAGTGCTAGTGCAAGCCTACTTAAAAAATGCTCGCAGATTTTCTATTCGGTTTGTATTTGCTACATTAGGTGCTTAAAAAAGGCAACTAATCTTATGCAAACACCTTAGGCAGAAGCACTCACGAAACTATAAAATTTGACTTCAATAAAAAAAATAATTGAAAAAGTGTAATAAAAATACCTTTTGCTAATCTAAAGAGTATACAATAAAAATTTTTACAATGAAAAAATTAGCAATTCTATTAGTCATCATTTTTTATCAAACAGCAATTTACCCTCAATCCGAAAAATATTCATTCGATATTGAAATTAAAGGAAAAGGGAAACCAATAATTTTAATTCCAGGATTAGCTTCTTCTGGCAAAGTGTGGGAAGAGACGACAGATACATTACAGAAAAATTATGAGTGTCATATTTTAACTTTAGCTGGATTTGTAAATCAAAAAGCAATTTCACTTGAAAAAGGGTACTTACCCGTTATTCAGACCGAGGTGATTAGGTATATTGATAATGAACTTAATGAAAAACCAATATTAATTGGACACAGTTTGGGTGGGTTTTTATCCCTTTCAATTGCAAGTTCACATCCTACTTTATTAGAAAAAATAGTTATTGTTGACTCATATCCTTTTATGTCTTTAGTTTACAATCCAAATGCTACTGTAGAAAGTGTTATTCCACAAGCAAAAATGATGAGAGATAGGATGTTATCAACTAGCGATAGTTCATTTGTTCAGCAACAAAAAATGACAATGCCTACAATGATAACGGATGCAACACATATTGAGATGGCGACTAAATGGTCAATACAATCAGACAGAAAAACAATGGCCCAAGCAATGTACGAACTTATGACAACCGACTTAAGGAACGCTGTGGAAAAAGTAAAAATACCCATTCTTGTTTTTGGAAGTTGGTATGGTGCTAAAGATTATGGAATCACAAAAGATATAGTACTAGCAAACTATAAAAATCAATTTTTGAAAGCAGATAATTGCGAAATCCAGATTGCAGAAACGGCAAAACATTTTGTAATGTGGGACGAGCCTAAATGGTTTATTAATTCAGTGGATGCATTTATAAATTATGAGGAATAAAGAACAAAAATTCAAACAAGTCTATGATCAATCAAAGGATAAAGTCTATAGACTTTGTTTAGGATTTATGGGAAATAAAACCGATGCAGATGATTTATTTCAAGAGGTTCTTATAAAGGTATGGAGTAATTTAGAAACGTTTAGAAATGAGAGCAATATAGATACTTGGATTTACCGAATTACAACAAACACAGCACTATTAACTCTAAATAGAAAAACCAGATTAAACAAAAAAGAACTAGATTACCAACCCGATATTCCTTCTTATGAAATTGAGAACTTGAACTCAACTGATAAAGAAGAAGAAGTTAAAAAACTCTATAAAGCCATCTCATTACTTAAAGAAATCGATAGAATAATTATAGGATTATTATTAGAGGATTGTAGCTATGACGACATTTCAAATATAACTGGATTAAAAACTTCAAATGTGGGAGTTAGAATAAATAGAATAAAGAAAACATTGAGTAAAAAATTCAAATAATTATGGAGAAAGATATTACAAATTGGCAAAACCTTTGGAAAGAAGAAAAGTCGACACCTTTAGATTTAAATAAGTTGATTACTTATTTAAACAAAATTGAAAAGAAAGGAAAATTAGAAAGAATTATTTTACTCATTGCTGTACCAATTACGATAGTAGTTTTAGCATCTTTACTTCCTCTACTCTCAAACGTTTACTACTTAACATCTATCATGCTAATTAGTTTTGGTATGGTAATGATACTTATCCAATCTTATAGAAGCAAGTATAGTTTGATAAGCAATGATGCTGAATTAAATAATCATAGGTATATAAAAAAACTTATTCAGAAGCTAAAGCAACAAATGTTAACCACATCAAGATATATGTGGTTCTATACATTTCTATTAGTTTTAGGACTGAATATAGGCTATATCGATATTTTACAAAAATTTAATATCTCAATAATTGTAAGGTGGAGTATTCATCTTATTTTTACAGGTATTGTGTTTTCCTTTATGTATTATTCAATAGAAAAAAGAAAAAAAGAAAATAAAAAAAATATTTTACCATTAATTGACTTTTTAGAAAATTTGAACTGAATAATTGCCTGTGCCTAACTCCAGTAAGCGTTGCACAAGCCACTAAAAACAGTAAAACATCACTCAAAAGTCCCTTTCTAAGGGACTTTTGTTTTTTTGTGAAGGATCTATCTAAGGGAATGATACGTCTTCTAGTTGTGTTCTATGAAGTTTGAAAAAGTGTTTTCATAAAAAACACAAATGCCTCATTGCTTTGACATCACTTTTTAGAGTTTTTAATACAAAAAATAAGCATTTCGCTTATTGTCACCTATTTTATTAGTACTTACATTTACTTCATGTGAATTCATCTAAAAAACAACAGAGCAAACTATATAAGATATATGCGATATATCCACAATGTGGATATACAGTTGTTATGTGCAAATAAAAAAAAGAAAATGAAGAAAATATTGATTCTCGCCCTAATGACTATTGGCATGAATAGCATTCAGGCCCAAGAAGTAAAATCGATAGAAGCTGAAGGAAATTTAGAATCTCCAAATCCTTGTGGTTGTGTTGAATTATCAGAAGTGACAAATGAGCATAACCCTGCCGATATTTTGACAGGAATGGGGAAATGCATTGAATTAAAAGACTTTGACAAAGCAGCGAAACTATTTGCTATTTCAGGAGTGTATGGAACTTATGATAAATATCGAGTGGCAGACAAGAGTGCTCATCAAGCGTTATTAATGCTACAGCAAAACATTTTAATGAACATAGATGAAAAAGACAAGGAACCCTTAATGACTAGTTTGAACAAAACTCTCGAAAAAGGTTCGGAAGAATTAAATATCGTTTGTAATACAATTAGAAAAATTGGAATGCCCAATTATTATCCGAAATATATGATTCAACATGGAATTCAAGCTTTTATGGATAATAAAGGTGATGGTCTAGTTGAGGAGTTTGATGACATAGAATCATGGAATTTGGCTTTGAACAACTATCTACATTGTGGAGAATAAAAAAAATGCACATAACAAAACCTAAACTGCATTAAAACGCAGTTTAGCCAGAACGTTAGCCTTCATTTAAACACAACGACAATATAAAAAATATAAAATATGCTATTTAATTCATTTACATACTTATTGTTTTTTCCAGTAGTATGTATTATTTATTACTTACTACCTCAAAAATCAAGGTGGTATTTTTTATTAGGATCAAGCTACTTCTTCTATATGAATTGGGAGCCAATGTATGCACTATTAATAATGCTCTCAACGGTTATTACATTCTCTGGTGCAAAATACATCCATAAAAATGAGGATTCCAAAACGAGGAAAAGGCTTCTTTTAATAAGTATTGTACTGAATTTTGGAATTTTGTTTCTATTTAAATATTATAATTTTCTTACACAGTCAATTTTTGAAGGACTATCATTAATGAATGTCAGAATTGTTTTTCCCGAATTTAAACTTCTTTTACCTGTTGGTATTTCATTTTATACATTTCAAGCTGTTGGTTATTCAATAGATGTGTATTATAGAAAATTAAAACCAGAAGCGAACTTTGGCAAGTACGCTCTTTTTGTTTCTTTTTTCCCACAACTTGTTGCTGGACCAATAGAAAGAGCAACAAACTTATTACCTCAATTTAGTAAAAAATATGCGTTTGACTATAAAAAAGCACTAGAGGGCACTAAATTGATAATATGGGGTTATTTTATGAAAGTTGTTGTTGCCGATAGACTTTCTATATATGTTGATTCCGTGTACAATAATTCAGAAATGCATAGTTCTATAAGTATTGTTTTCGCTACGGTGTTTTTTGCTTTTCAAATATACTGTGATTTTGGAGGGTATTCAAATATCGCTATTGGATGCGCAAAAATACTGGGTTTTGATCTAATGACTAATTTTAAACGACCATACTTTGCAAGTAATTGTTCAGAATTTTGGCATAGATGGCACATATCACTTTCTACTTGGTTTAAGGACTATGTTTACATCCCTTTAGGAGGTAACCGAGTGTCTAAGACTAGGAAGTATTTAAATTTGATGATAACGTTTATTGTTAGTGGTTTATGGCACGGTGCTAATTGGACTTTTGTTATATGGGGAGCTTTAAATGGTTTATTCCAGATAATTGTTAATTTCTTTAAACTTAATAAAAGACGAGATACTTCAAAAGTTATTCACTTGATAAATATTCTTATAACCTTTATCTTAATTGATTTTACTTGGGTGTTTTTTAGGGCTAACAATATAACACACGCAATGTCAATAATAGAGAGTGTTTTTACAAAATCAGGTGGTTTATTTATTGGTAATAATGCAAGTTTTATATATTCAATAATAGGCTTAGGTATTCTTTTGGTTAAAGACTTTAAGGATGAGTATAATATTACGTATTTAATCTTAGAAACACGAGTGGCTAAATATGCTTGGTATGCAATTTTGACAATACTTATTCTTTTAATAGGTGTTTTTGATGGAAGTCAATTCATTTATTTCCAATTTTAAAAAACATAGATAATGAAAAAATATATTAAACATATTATAATTGGATTTGTAATAGTATTAGGTCTTGATTTATCAGTTGGTAGATTACTGAATCATTATTATTTTAAAACTACATCAGGTCTATTTCAGAGAACAACATTTTCAATGGAAGAAAGTAAAGCAGATATTTTAGTATTTGGGACATCACGTGCTAACCATCATTACGATATAAAGCTAATAGAAGAGAAGACTGGTATATCTGCTTATAATACAGGTCGGGATGGAAATTTTGTGTTTTACCAAACAGCAATTTTGAAGTCTGTGTTAGAGAGATATACTCCGAAGAAAATCATTCTTGATTTTACAGGTACATTTGCATATAGACAAGAAGATTATGATAGATTGTCGTCCCTTTTACCTTATTATAAAACTCATCCTGAAATTAGAGATATAATTGAGTTGAAATCAAGTTTTGAACGTTTCAAACTGATGTCTAGCATATATCCTTACAATTCTTTATTGACCACTATTATTGCTGGAAACTTAGATTTCAATAAAACACGCAAAAATAATCAAGGAGCGTTTAAAGGATATTTACCATTAGCTGGAGTGTATACACAGCCTTTAGACAGTTTAGAAGTTTTGCCTTATTACGAGAAGATAGATAATAACAAGATTGCTGTTTTTACAGAATTTTTAAATCTTTCAAAAGAGAATAATATTGATTTGACTGTGGTGTATTCTCCAGTATATTACTTATACGAAAATAATTACGATGTAAGCTTATGTAGAGAAATCTGCAAGGAGAATGGTGTCAGATTTATAGATTATTCAAAAGATGAAGAATTTTTAGATCACTCCAATTTGTTTAGAGATAAGACGCATCTAAATTCAGATGGTGCATCATTATTGACAAATAAGGTTTTGGAAGAAATGAAAAAAACGAAAGGCTAACATTTTGTATAGTGCATAGCGGGTTCTGTGCTGATTTTGAGCATTATCACTCGCCCGATCATTAGTGATTATTTGAAAGGCAATCTCACGTAATCCGCTACGCCACCATACAATTCACCGTTGTAAACAATTAAAAGAAACATTAACCATAAAAACAATGGAAATTATTAAAAAAAGAAAACTACTACTAATCGGAATTTTAATTTGGAACTTCACTTCCATATTTGGGCAATCTTGTGGTACACCACAAACAACAAACTTTCCTACAAGCCAAAGGACAATTATTAATCAAAGTTTTCTGAATAACAACGAGCCAATTTGTTTTAATGTCTTTTATCATATAGTTAGACAAGATAATGGTTCTGGTGGCTTTAATGCATCTCTCTTAGGTGATGTTACCGAAAAGTTGAACCACGCTTTCAATCCCCATTCCTTAAATATCAATAATTTAGGCTTTGATTATATTGATAACACAACTTATTATAATATTGATGATTCAGGTGGTAATAATTCTGAATTTAATGCTTTAGTTCAAATAAATAACAATCCCAACGCCATTAACATATACATTGTAAACAATGCGGTTAGTTATGCTGGTAGAGCAAATGGCATTTTAAGTCAAGCTCTTGTGATTGAGTCATCGTGGGCAAACACTCAAGTAATATCCCATGAAGTAGGTCATTGTCTTGATTTATGGCATACCTTTCAGGGTACAGCCACAAACACTAGTGGATGTGCTGAAGCTATAGATGGTTCAAATTGTACTACTTGCGGTGATTATGTTTGTGATACTCCTGCTGATGCAAACACAGGAAACTCTGGAGGCTATACCCCTAACATGGATAATATTATGTCATACTATTATCCATTTAATGAATTTTCTAATGGTCAGATAGATAGGGTTCGAAATGCCTTTGCAACATCTTCTGTACTTCAACAAATTGTAAGTAATAGTTGTGCAATTGCTGAATTAAGTCAAATAGATTATTTATGTTACCCTGCAAATAAAACCTTAACAATTAGTAATCTTGAAGACAGTACAACTACATGGCAAGTTTCATCTAATGTAACCATACTATCAAGTAATAATAGCTCAATTACAGTAAGAGCAAAATATAGCAATTCAACAGGTAATGGTTGGGTAAAAGCAACTCTAAGTAATGATATTGTTCTACAAGAAGACTTTAAGGTTGGAGTTCCTGATGTATCTGTAATTACTCTTGAAAGTTTTAACAGTGCTCCGCTTGTAACAGGTACATTTACTAATGTTACTGCAAGGTATGACTGGTTGATTGATGTTGGACAATTTGGCTATATTTGGGAATGGATTGTTCCATCAAGTCAGGTAATTTACCACTCACCTACATACTCATACATTCATGTTGGCCCATTGGGAAATCCAACATCAATTTATATCAAAACAAGAGCCTGCAATGAATGTGGTCCTAGCGAATGGAAGGGAAAATGGTTTATTGTTGAAACACCACCTGCTGGTTGCACTAATTGCCCAACACGTCCAGGTATAATTCATTATTAATATTTTAAATCTATAAATTATGAAAAATATGTTTTTAATTTTATCAATCTTTCTTTTTATTACAGGATGTAGTGAAGAAGAAACAAAACAACAAGAAAATTCTATATATGGTACTTGGAAATTAATAGAAATTTATCAAGGTGATGGTGGGAGTAATCCTCAATGGACAACTGTAGATAGCGGTTACACATACACTTTTAATAACGATGGAATATTCTCCTCAACGAGATTTACTGATTGCATTTCAGGTACTTATGAGGTTTCAGGTAATTCAATTACACTAGATTACAGTTGTAATGGATTTAACACTGGAATAGAAACCCCACCTGGAACATTTGTAGAAAGTTATATTTTTGAAAATGCTAATTTAATATTAACACCTTCTTATCTTAATTGTATTGAAGGATGTGACTATAAGTTTGAGAAAATTGAGAATTAACTGTTTGCAACACAGTATAAACTTAATAAGGGCTAAAAGCTTAAACTAAATGGTAGTTTTGTACTTGTAAAAGTATTTTTTTAACCGAAACTAAGGGCATACAAATCCCTTACTAAGTTTATACAAAAACGTTCTCATCAATTAAAGAAAAATGAAAATAAGTCATGTAATATACAAAGTTGATGATTTAAGAAAAGGATTCAAACACTTTAAAAGCAGAGGGTTTGAAATTGAATATGGTTCAAAAAGAAATCCACATAATGCTTTGATTTATTTTTCCGAAGGACCCTATATTGAAGTATTAGAAAATGTAAATCTTCCATTCTATGCAAAACTATATTTAAAGTTAATCGGCAAGAATAAAGTTATTGATAGA